>Ga0307515_10013421_pt1 | contig 15317 bp, 10 predicted proteins | sample 17_EM_MG_FD_194513 | JGI IMG/M metagenome (GOLD analysis project Ga0307515, IMG submission 194513) | Populus trichocarpa ectomycorrhiza microbial communities from riparian zone in the Pacific Northwest, United States - 17_EM | ecosystem: Host-associated > Plants > Roots > Unclassified | place... | reverse complement strand
TCTTGCTTTGGCAGTTTAGTTGCAATTATAGGCTTTTCAACCTAATATGAAATCAAATTTTCTTAATGAAGAATTGGAGAAAGAGGTTTATGTAGATCAAGCTCCAAGTAATGTGATGAAAGAAAAAAAAAGACAAGGTTTGTTGACCTCGCAAGGCTCTTTACGGTTTAAAATAAGCACTATGAGCATGAAACATCAAGATTAATTAATATTTTCATCAAATGGTTTTGACAAATGTCAATGTAAGCCATCACTTTATGTGAAGAAAATAGTACCAAATTTTTTTATGGTTCACCTTTATGTTGATATTATGATAAATGCATATTCTAATGCAAACATGGTCAAGGAATCCAAGAATGTTATGATGAAAGAATATGATATTATAGATTTTGGGCTTATGAGGTATTTTCTTGGAATTCAGATTTAGTAATCAATCAGGGTTATTTTTATTTCTCAAGAGAAATATGTTACAGACTTGCTTAAAAAGTATGATATGACAAGTTCCAAACAAGTAGCAGTTCCTATAGAAATCAATGAAAAATTACAGTAAGATAATGGTGTAGAGAAGGCAGATTCAAAAAGTTTTAAGATCCTTGTTAGTTCCTTAACTTATCTCACAAACACTAGGCTATATATAGTTTATTCCGTGAGTTTAATTTCTAGATTCATAAAAGAACCAACTAAGCTTCATTTTGTAGCAGCAAAAAGGATTCTATATTATCTTCAAATTATAAAGAATCTTGGGAGCAAATATGAGAAACAAGAAGATAAAAACTGACTAGTTTTGAAAATAGTGATTGGGTTGATATTCTTGATTACAAAAAATAAAAACATCAGGATATGTTTTTTTTTCTTAGGCTCAAATGTGATTTCATAGGGTTCAAGAAAGCAAATTTCAGTCGCATTATCACCAGCTAAAACTGAATATATTGCAGCTAATGAAATTGTTTATAAAGCAATTTAGTTAAGAAGGATTCTTACTAATTTACGCCAGAAACGTCCTTTAGAATCTACTGTCATTTTATGTGAAAATATATATGTTAGCCATAGCCAGGACTAAGAACTTAGTTTTTCATGCAAGATCAAAGAATATTGAATTGCATCATCATTTTATTCATGAAATGGTTAATTAAAAGGAGCTTTATCTGGATTTCATCAATATAAATGATCAACCAGGAGATGTTCTCATCAAAGCTATATCTTCAGAAAAGTTTCAGCAATTCAAGAAGTTCTTAAAAATTACAAATTAAAAGGGAGAGTTGAAAAGTAATTTGTATTTTTCTATATCTATATTAATTATTATCAGTCAAAGGTATTTATGTCTTTTGATTTTCCTAAACTTTGGGGCAATTGTATCTCTAGATTTCTTAATCTACAATTATTTCTTAATGTTTTTAAATAGAGTTTTAAAATTAAATATAAAACTTTATAAAATACAAATAAAATACTTGTTGAATTTTGGATGAATAGAAGAAAAATAAAAATCATTGCTCTCCAGGATTATATTTTTTATGCTTAATATTTAATTATCTGTCACTTCTTTTAAGATTTTACACTAACAATCTAGAAGACTAACTCGTTTGCCCAATATAACCCTTTGCTTTATAGTCATGTTGAATAAGAGAATAATTAATTAGTTTAATCACGTAATTACTTGAGATTTGGAACCTAATACCATAGTTAGATCATTTATTATTAGTTTCCCAAATGGTTCTTTCATTTCACAAAGCTGCTATAACTTGGATGAGAAGAGAATCAATCATTGAACATACAATAAATTAAAGAGAAAAGGGTTATACAATTAAGATTCAAAAGAAGAAAAAGAATAAGAAACCTTTCCAATATCTTCTCCCATAAAATGAGAATCCACAGCAAGAGCAAGAGCAAACTATAAACAAAAAAGCAGAGTACAATAAAGAAATAACAAGTAAGAAAATGGAGAGAAAGCTTACAATATTTAAATCCAAGCATAAACAAATTGATTGGTAGAAATGAGCCAAAGCCAAGAGAACATATAAACATGGAAAACTCTCGAATATTAGTGAAAGAAAACAAATTCCAAGCCCTGAAGAGGGAAGACGCGGCTGTGAATTCAACTATTCATCTTAGACAATTGGATCCACAGTTCAGACGGAAAAGAATGCACAATGAATCTCCCATCTGCTTTAGCAAAACCATGCCACCACATCAACCAAAAGTTTATGGGTTTCCTTTTCTGTTTCTTTTTTCCCCTTAATCTCCTCAACCCTGATCCTCCAACCCCATTCACAGCTGTATCATGTCTGTCCACAACACCCATCTCTCTGCGCTACTCATGGTGAAGAAACTCAGATAGTAAAACACACCAAGAAAAAAAAGGGCAGAAGCAAGAGGATGTGTTGACGGTGAGTGATTTGAGAGATGAAAACACTCTCCCTCACCCACATCAAATGAGAACTAATGTGGGGGGGAAAAAGATGATGGCAGAAGACAAAGAGGAGAAAAAGCCATGGTGGCCATATGACCACTTTTCAACTTTTTTCTGGTAGAAGATATTTTAGAAAACTTAAATTTCAAGTGAAAAGGGGAGGAAGTGCACTTTACTATCTTTTGGCTTCATAATTCATTGAAAATAATGCAAATATTATTGGCTGGGATTTAATGATAGTTCTAAAGAGTTCTTCACGATAATGCATAAACAATGTAATATTATTGTATTTTTTATTACATTTGCATTAAAATCATTACACTCTTATATTTTGAGAATTGAAATTTTTTTTTGAAATGATGATAGAATATTGTTTAAAAAATAAACTTTTAGTGAAGATTTTCAAAATAAAAAAATTGAGTATATTAACGAGATAAAAAGCTTTTAATTCGTGATGTATATTTTTTATCTTTATTTAATCATTTGTATTTTTTTTGGGTATATCTTCATAATGTTTTTAGTTTTTATTAAATAAATGACATAGAAAAAATATTAGATTTTTTAACATTAAATATATTAATAACAAAATGAAAACATTTACTGGAAAATCATTTTGTTTCAATAAAAATTAAATTATTATTTTTTAAAAAAGAAAATATAAGTTCCATGGAAATCATCTTTAGCAATGCTTGAACATAACGTTACATTTCATCTAGGATAATTTCCTTTATTTAACACCAAACTAGGTAATTGATATGGAGCTTGAAGTGAAAATACAAAAACCAAACTCACACAGAAAACCTTCTATTCTTTCTTTTCATTGAATTTGCTTGAATGGCATTCATCGGTCATGGTTTTTTAAAAACCTCTTTCATTTAAAGTTCATCACACAAAAATCATAATCTAAAATAGAGTTATATTTTGTAATGCCTAATATTTTCATATACATTTATAGTTATTTTCCTACTATTTAATACGTAAAAATACGAATATTTTTTTTTATACAGTTCTCATATAAAAATCTACTGAAAATTTCAATAGAGTCTCTCCTATACCGGGAGGTCCCAAGCACTGTTATTAAACCCGGACTAGCCCGGTGGGTCGACTCGGGACCCAGTTGACCCGGCGATCGGACCTGTCCGGGTTTGTCAAAAGACCAGCTGGTGCAACGACCCGGCCAAACCTGGTCGACCCGGTAGGTCAACCCGTGACCCGGGCGAGACCCGGTGTTTTTTTTCAAATGTGGGATTTGAAACCCATTAGTATATATACTCTATGTTCCCAAGAAAAAAAGTTATGTTTTTTCAATGTGGGATAAAAAACCTTTTGATTTAAATACTTCAACTTAAAAGGATAACATAATATCTTTTTAATATGGGATTTGAAACCTATTAGTATATATACTCTATGTTCACAAGAAAAAAGTTATGTTTTTTCAATGTGGGATTTGAAACCCATTAATATATATACTCTATGTTCCCAAGAAAAAAAGGTATCTTTATTCAATGAGACAAGAAAAAAGCTATGTTTTTTCAATGTGGGATTTGAAACCCATTAGTATATATACTCTATGTTCAAAAGAAAAAAAGCTATGTTTTTTTAATGTGGGATTTGAAACCCATTAGTATATATACTTTATGTTCCCAAGAAAAAAATTATCTTTTTTCAATGTGGGATAAAAAACTTTTTTGGTTTAAATACTTCAACTTAAAAGCTTAACATAATATCTTTTTAATGTGAGATAAAAAACTATTTAAAATATTCTTTTAAACTTCATTATTTATACTATATATAGCCTATATTTACATATAAAATATTAAAACTTTAATTTTTTTTTTGTAATTTTTCCGGGTTGATCCGGGATGACCCATGAAACCCGGGACCCAGCTCCACCCGGGCTGGGTCAACCCCCGGGTCGGGTTTAATAACTATGGTCCCGAGTTATCGACATTTACCGTGTTTACACTTCTAATATCTCATATTTCATAACTCAATCACAACCCAATTGTCCTAGGTCTCAATCCCACAAACATCATCATCATCACAACTATAATATTTATAACATACATTGAACAACAAATATCATTAGAGAAGAATAAATGAGATAAACACGCATTCATGGAACATGATTATATGAATTTCAGAGTTAAATTCATCTATTCAAGTTTAAACATCAATTATACAAATTAAGTTATATAAATGTTCTAATATTTCAAAATACAAGGATATACTCCCTAGAACTAGATAACAAAAAGTGAACAAAAGCTAGGATCTACTCCTGTCATGCATGCGATGGTCCTGAAACAAAATACATATTATTAAAACATGAATATCACAATAAGTATAGTAACACAAATATCCAACAATTTAAAAAAAGCAAACATGTATTACTTCATATTTGTTTCCATTGGAACTCTTTCTCATTCAACTACTAAAATCGTTTCATCTTCATTTTCAACTTCCATTCAAGATTCCATAAGATCAGCCATAATTATCTCTGCCTAATTTACTGCCAATACCAATTTCACTGGTATCATCATCACCTCGTAGGTGTTAATGCATAGTGATCCCCTTACCCAGGACCATAACATATACTAAATGTATATTAGTCGATGCTTAGTGATCCCCTTACTTGGGATCCTAACATACACTAAATGTATGCTAGTCCATGCCAATTTCACCCATTAATATTGTCATTCTTTGTTTGACCATAGTTATCATTACAAATTTCCATTTTAAACATGACTCGTTTCTTTTAGAAGCTAAGATATAATATCACATGTTCCCCAAAGGGAAAGGACCCAAATTTTCACCCTTCAACGTGTCTAAATAGTCACTTTAGGGACTTTTCGAATCTACCGGCAGAGATCGTATTCCGACCCCTTCTTAGATTGTTGACTATATCTAGAGTTCTAGAACTCCGTTTCAAGCAAGGTTGGTCTCTTTAGAAAGCTAAGACACGGGGCTACAAGTCCCATGAAAGGAGGAGACCTAGTTTTCCTCCCAAGACACTCGAAATTATTCATCAACAAATCAGACCTATTGCCCTATAGGGTCTGTCATGACACAGTCTTGGTTGGTGACCCATAACTGGAGTTCTATAACTCCAAATTGAGTAAGACTAGTTTCTTTAGTTACTAAACATCCAAAACTACAATTACTATGAAGGAACCTGATTCTAATTCCCTTATCCTTCTACTCGAATTCTCTCTGAAAGTTAGGAGACAAATCTGTCCAGATTCATCAATGACACGATCAAAGAGTTGATGTCTTCTCCCAAGTGCAGGAGTGTCAAAGTAATAAATAACCCGGCAAGACTAGGGTCGAACCACATAAAGGTTAACTATATAAATTATAAATAACAACAACAACAACAACAACAACAATGATGATGATGATGGTGATGATGAGTTAAAGAGGACTTTGAGATGTAAGATTATTGTGAAGATTAAACAATGATAAAAACAGTTCTCAACGTTAGAGGATCCACTAATGGTATTAGAGATAAGTAAAATATAAATTCTTTATAAATTATCAACATGATCATATTAATCATCTTATTTACGTAACACTATACTTTTAAATATTGTCAGGAATTCATGATACTAACTTATGTTGACAACAAATCAAGTTCCCCTCATAACAACGATGTCGGCCGAAGACTATGAAAGATCAAGCATTTGATGTATCAAGTGTTATACAACACAAATCTAGATTAACCATTTAACAAGCAAGGTATTAAGAATTGATAAGATAAAAAGATAAGACATGTTAATATCAAACTTTCTTGGATATAAATATTAAAGTCCATGTTGAGTTTATATTATACATATTATAACACCATTAGTGAAACCTTTTCACCTTGACATAATTAACTTAGCTAGACATTATAAAGAGGAAGAACATAAATAAACAAAATAAGAACATAATTATATAAGTATAGTAAAGGAAATGAAAAGCATAAATAAGAGATTAAGGAAAATATAACATGGAATAAAACTTGAACATTACAAAATACAAAGAAAGCAAGAACATGATCTTGATCTAAAAAATAAGATGCCTAAATGAATGGCAAATACCTCCTTTTATAGGCTAAAATTCAGAACTATTCATTTGGTAATTGATTATTGATGTAGTGGCCAACTATTGATTTAGTGGACTTGGTGGACAGCAACACTTAAGCATTTTGGCTGGATGAAATGACATTGATGCAATTAGAATTTGGCAAAGTGTTCTTCATGAAAGTTGTTGGAAATCATCTCCTCTTTCAACTCAAAAACGTGCAGAGCATTTGGATCACTACAGCTCGAGATATGTCTAAAATACTGAGTAGTGCTTCTGGTGGACGTAGTGGATAGCCCTCAAGCTCTTATCTGGATGAAATGTCATTGATAACATCAGAATTTGAATAAGTTATCTCATGAAAGTTGTTGGAAATTGTCTGATCTTTCCGCCCACCAAATTGGATGTCTTTTTGCCTTCTAGAACTCCATCTATGGGTAAACTTCTGAGGAGTGTTTGGGCTGGATTGCAAGATAGATTTTGACTTCTCTTTTGTGTACAAATTTTGAATTTGAAAATGGTAGATTTGGGTCTTCCATTCTTCATGAACGTTGTAGGCCTATTTCGTAGCTTTCTATCCATATAAACCAAACTGAAATCCAAGATCTACAGCTCCAGATATGACTCAATGACTGAATAATGTTCCAATTGGAATTGAATCAGCATCTCCTTTCTAAGCTTAGCCTTTTCTTTGTCCTTTCACTTTCAATAGTTAATCACAACAATCAATCCTTTGAATTGTGAGATATGCTTGCATTTAAAATGAGCATTTACCATAAATTAAAGCTATCTTATATTATCAGACTTGTTATTATAAAACATGATTTAGTTAGGGAATTTAATGATACTTTAGGTGCAATATGATGATATAAAGCCTTAATGAGAATGCACTTTTAAGTACTAATCACACCCTCCAACCAGCTTATTACTAGTCCCTAGTAATCAAAGCGTTAAAATAGAAAAACAATTTGCAAGTTCCATAAAGCAAGACATTCATCATTCAACTTCCATTAATATATTCAAATAAACAAACTCTCATTAAATTTATATATCTGCTTCATACTATTGAAACAAGATATTAATAAACCTTCTTTTTATGTGCTCAATGTATGAAAACATAGATTATGGGGCTTTTATTGAAAGAAAACAACATTTTGTTCTAATGTTTTTCTAAAGTTAACTTCGTTGGGTTGGGATTATTATCTTTTTTTTTATTTTATTTTTTTATATATATAAATATAACTTAAAACATAATGCATCTTTAACCCATGTAACGAGCTTTCGACTAATGACTCCAAGATCAGTTGGTCTTAGGGCATTAGGTGTTGAGACACCCCTACGAGCTTAGTAACTCAGGTTGCAGATACTGATACGTGGATAGTGCAATGTTTGATTTCCTTAAGCTTTTCTCCTTAACCCATGTAACAAATACTGGGCCAATAGCTCCCAAGTCAGTTGACTTTAGGGTATTAGGTGTTAAAACACCCTTTTAGGCTTAATTGCTTAGGTTATGGAGGCTACGAAACCAAACTTATCTACGTTTTTATTATCATCAATTATTTTTATTTTTATTTATTTATTATTTTTTTTTGCAAATTACATACTATCCTTTTCCCTTAGTTGTTACCTTTCACAAAAGAACATAATGTAATAATTCAATGTGCGACCCACAATCATATGTTAAAGTGTGTGTGTGAAAATGAAGGTTTAAGAATACTTGTTAAATTAGTATATGAGTGATTAATACTTTAAAGTGCATTCTCATAAAGGCTTTATATCATCATATTGCACCTAAAGTATCATTAAATTCCCTAACTAAAGCATGTTTTATAATAACAAGTCTGATAATATAATATATCTTTAATTTATGGTAAATGCTTGTTTTGAATACAAGTATATCTCACAATTCAAAGGATTGAATGATGTGATTAACTATTGAAATTAAGAAGACAAAGAAAGGGCTAATAGAAGAGATGTTGGTTCAAACTGGAACACCATTCGGTTATTGGATCATAACTGGAGTTGTAGACCTTGGATTTAGGTCTGCTTTATATGGATGGAAAGCTAAGACATAGACCTAAAACTTTCATGCGGAGTTCAAGACTCAATTCTACCGTTTTCAAGTTCAAATCTTAGCAACAACAGAGAAGTAAGAATTTGTTCTGCAACTCAGACACTGTTCGGTTTTTAGCTTATATCTTGAGTTTTAGAAGTCCAAATGAGCTCTATTTATTTTTTGTTGGAAAGCTGAGACAATTGCCCACAACTTTCATAAGCTCAAGGGGCTCTAATTCTGATGTTAGCAATGACGTTTTGGCCAGCCAACAATATCAATAACCAGCCAACAATGTCAATAACCACCAGCCAACAATGTCAAAAACTAGCCACCAAGTCAATGGTTGGCCACCAACTAAATAGTTTGTCAACCAATCAATAGTTCCAAATTTTAGCCTGTAAAATGAGGCATTTGCCATGTATTTAGTCATCTTGGTTTTCAGATCAAGATCATGTTCTTGCTTTCTTTCTTTATATCTTTGTAATGTTCAAGTTTTCTTTCATCCTATATTAATCTCTTGTTTATGCTTTTTCATTTCCTTTCCTATATTTAGTTAACTTATATCATGTTTATGTTCTTATATTGTTTATTTATGTTTTTCTTCTTCATTATGTTTAGCTAAGTTAATTATGCCAAGGTGAAAAGGTTTCATTAATGGTGTTAGAATAGGTATATTATAAACTCAACATGGACTTTAATGTTTATATCCAAGAAAGTTTGCTATTAACATGTCTTATCTTTTTATCTTACTAATTATTAATACCTTGCTTGTTAAATGGTTAACTAGATTTGTGTTGTATAACACTTGGTACATCAAATGATTGATCCTTCATAGTCTTCGGCCGACATCGTTGTTATGCGAGGAACTTGATTTGTTGTTAACATAAGCTAGCAACATGAATGCTTGATGATATATATAAGTATGGTGTTACTTAGATAAGATGATTAATATGATCATGTTAATAATTTATAATGAGCTAATAACGATAAATCATCCGATTGGAACCTCCTTTGTGTGTGGTTTCCAATTGAGTAATAAAAAGAGTTTATATTATATTTATTTGAAATACCATTAGTGAATCCTCTAACCCTGACATCTGTTTTATCATTGTTTAATCCTTACATCAATATCACATCCTAAAACTCTCTTCAACTCCTTTTCTGTTATTATTCTTTTCAAATCTTTTTTCTTTATTTGTAATTTATATAGTTGACCTCCATGTGGTTCGACCCCGGTCTTGCTGGGTTATTTATTGCTTTGACACTCCTGCACTTGGGATAAGACATCAACTCTTTGATCGTGTCAAGTTTTTGGCGTCGTTGCCGAGGAGGTAGGATATTGTATAAATTATATATTTTCTTTTCTTTTCACTTTTATTTGTTTTTCTAATTTTTGTTTCTTCCTTTTCTTCTTTCTTTCTGCACTTGCATGAGAGTTTGGACATGCACATTAAGTGGTAGACTTTCTAGGAATCCTTATTTTCTTCATAAAACATGGTCGACGAAGATAACCAGTCAATTCATAATGAGAATAATGAGAATAATCGTGTCAGAACACTTAGAGACTATATGAATCCAAAAGGAACAAGTAGTTGTGAAGTCATTTCTACACATTTCGATATTTCTTATTTGATGACTAGATCCACCGAAAACACAAATATTTCTTATTTGATGACTTGAGGAACCTGCCATTTCTACACACTTCGATATCTGTTGAATGTGTGGGTTGAGTAGAAATGAAGGAAAGGAAGAGAAGATTTTATAGATGAGAAATTGAAAATGCAATCATACCACCTATATGGAGGCCAGTTGGAGTCTCTCTCTCTCTCTTTTTTGTTTTTTTTTTAAAAAACATATGTATGTACAATTAGTTGTGATTGTGGCTCACATCTTCCCTTGGTTTTACGTCCAAGAATGGCTTAAACGCCCTCTATGGGTCGGGAATAGGCTTTCCATTCAATTTTCTTAAAAACTGACAAACATGGTCTTTTTTAGTCAGATTCCTAAGACTATGATGAGCATGTTCTTTATGAAAATGGGGCCATAAATCATGAATTGCACGATGCATATCTCCACTATGATGAGACTTAAGAGTCAATAGAAGATTATCTAAAGACTCTTTATGTTTTGAAATAAATCCCACCTTTTGATAATTTTCAGAGGTTTTGCAGAATGCATGTGAGTCCTTGAACATGGTGGGCCCAAAAAATCCACTTTGTAAGATTTTTACAATCGTCTTTTTTGAAGAGAAATGATCCCCACATGCCTCAGAGTGACAAAATTTACTGACACTACTTAACTCATTGTCGGGAATACATTTTTGAAATATTTGATCTGAACAATATTTAAATAAGTAAGGGTCATCCCAATAAAAGTCCTTCACTTCGTTCAAGAATTTTCTTTTGTCTTAGGTGCTCCAGTGAGCTGGCAAATATCCTACAGCAAGAAAATTGACATAATTAGCAAACCAAGGCAGTGATCTAAGAAAAAGTAAGGATTCGTCAGGAAAGTAATCATCGATAGGTGTGATGTTGGATGTCGAATCTATTGTCACTCGTGACAAAAGATTCGCATCAACATTTTTGGTGCCTTTCTTATCCGTGATTTCTTTTTGAAAATAAATCATTTGCAAATCTTCAGATTCACCAAACTCAATTTTACTCAAAGTAGATTCAAGTTGATGATAAACTAATTCTTCAACAAGATCTACTTCTTGTAAATCATTATCATCTTTAGGTTGCTTGCAAATGTTGAAAATATTCATCTCCAATGTCATGTTTCCAAATGATAACTTCATCAGCCCATTCCTACAATTAATCAATGCATTAGAAGTTGCAAGAAATGAACGTCCTAAAATAACAGGAAATGAATTACATGCTTCAACAGGTTGTGTATCCAAGACAATAAAATCCACAGGAAAAATGAATTTATTAACTTATACTAACACATCTTCAACTATTCCTCTAGGCATTTTTACAGATCTATCAGCAAGTAAAAGAGTTACAGAAGTTGGTTTTAACTCACCTAGATTGAGACACTGAAAGACTAAATATGGAAGTAAATTCACACTAGCTCCAAGATCAAGTAAAGCTATTTCAATTTTATGTTCTCCAATAAAGCAAGAAATTATAGGACAACCAGGGTCTTTATATTTCAAAGCATAATTGTTCTGAAGAATGGTACTTACTTGTTCGGCTAAAAAGGCTTTCTTTTTCACATCCAGTTTTCTCTTCACTGTGCACAGATCTTTTAAAAATTTAGCATAAGAAGGTACCTGTTTAATAGCATCCAACAAAGGTATATTGATGCTTACCTGTTTGAAAGTTTCAAAGATTTCAGAGTTGTGATTGACTTTCCGTTGTTTGGTCATGGCATGAGGAAATGGAAGTGCTGGCGGGGAATCAGTCTTTTCTTTGCAATGTTCAGATTCAACCCCTTCCTTACCCTCGGGGATTAACTCATCATCTTTCTCACAAGGTTCAAGAGTGGGTTTTTCAATAACCTTACCACTGCGAAGAGTGATGAATGATTTGATTTGATCTATGTGATGGCTTCCGGAACTACTTGCATTTGCGTTGTATTGCCCCTTGGGATTTTGCTGTGGTTGAGATGGAAACTTACATTTCTCTTGAAAACTGAGAGTAGATGTGAATTTTGCAAGAGCATCTTTTAGATCGGCCATGGTTTGAGCATTTTGAGTGTTGATTGTCTCTTGCTTTTCAATGAATGCATGCAATGTTTCCTCAAGATTTCTTCTAGGAGGTGGAGCATAAGGAGGTGCATATCCATGAGAATTTTGGAAATTATAGTGTGCTTAAAATGGTGGTTGTGAAGTTTGTGCATTATTGTTACCACTCTTCCAACTGAAATTTCGGTGATTTCTCCAACCAAGGTTGTATGTTTGCGAGTATGGGTTATGATTGGGCCTTTGAAACCTGTTTAAAGCATGGGCTTGTTCATGTAGGCATTCCTCAAAAAAAGGCAAAGTTGGACAGTCATTGGTTGAGTGTTCATTGGTTTCATAGATTTGACACACAATGTCTTGAACAAATTTTAGTTGACCACTCTTTTTTAATTCTAGTGCCTCGACTTTTCTAGCTAAAGATGCAAATTTAGCTTGGAGGTCATGATCTTCCCTAAGGTTGTACATACCTCCACTAGATGTATGAGGTTGAGTTTTACCTGATGCCTCATAAGTACCTCTAGTGCCCTAATTTTGAGCATTTTCAGCTAGCAAGTCTAGGTACTCCATTGCTTCATCAGGGTCTTTATTTTTAAAAGTTCCATTGCACATCAATTCCACCATTTGTCTATCTTTAGGTGTTAACCCTTCATAAAAAAGTGAAACCAATCTACATATTTCAAAACCATGATGAGGGCAAGTATTAAGCAAGTCTCGATACCTATCCCAACATTGATAAAATGTTTCTCTTGATTTTTGAGTGAAAGTAGTGATTTGTCTTTTGAAAGAGTTTGTTCTGTGAGATGAAAAAAACTTCTTTAAAAATTGTTGTTGCATTTCATCCCAAGCACGAATGGATCCTGACCTAAAATTTTGTAGCCATGTTTTAGCTTTATCTTTTAATGAAAAAGGAAAAAGCTTTAATCTGATGGTATTCATGCTACAATTTAAGTCATTATAGGTGTTACAGACTTCTTCAAATTCTCTCAAATGCAAGTATGGATTTTCTAGATCTAAGCCATGAAAAGAAGGTAAAAGTTGAATAATGCCTGGCTTAAAATTAAAGTAAGATGCATCAGGAGGGAAAACTATACATGAGGGTGCACTTGTTCTTGTAGGATTTATGTGGTCTCTAAGTGTTCTAACTCGGTTATTCTCATTATTCTCATTATGAAGCGACTCCTTATCTTCTTCGGCCATATTTTCTGAAAATGATGAGGATACCCCACAAAGTCTACCACTTAATATATGTGACCAAACTCTCATGCGCGTGTAGAAAGAGAATAAAAGGAAGAAGAAAACAAAAGAAAAAGAAACAAAACAAAAGAAACAAAAGTTAGACACAAGAAAAGTGAAAAGTGAAAATAAAATAAATATTATAATTTATACAAGAATTTACCTCCCCGGCAACGGCGCCAAAAACTTGACACGAACAAATAGTTGATGTCTTCTCCCAAGTGCAAGAGTGTCAAAGTAATAAAAAACCCGGCAAGACTGGGGTCGAACCACATAAAGGTTAACTATATAAATTATAAATAATAATAATAATAATAATAATAATAACAACAACAATACTAATAAGAACAACAACAACAACAATGATGATGGTGGTGGTGGTGGTGATGATGAGTTAAAAAGGACTTTGAGATGTAAGATTAATGTGAAGATTAAACAATGATAAAAACAGTTGTCAAGGTTAGAGAATCCACTAATGGTATTAGAGATAAGTAAAGTATAAATTCTTTATAAATTATCAACATGATCATATTTGTCACACCCGGACATCGCGGCGACCGGTTAAAAATTAATCTCTCGATTGGAAAAGGAACAGATATCTGGCATCTTGTTCTTTTAGGGGAAAATGTCTTGTTTAAGGAGTCACCACCTAGTATTATGGTCACTAGGAACCCTAACTGGTCAACAGAGATTCTATGATCCGGGACTGGTTACGCAAAAGGGAAGATGCTATCACCCCTTAAGCGTCATGCCTGAGGCAGGCTGCATTGCTGATTTTGTCTAAAATTGCTAAAGGTTTGTTTGTGTTCTGTTCTTATGGTCATCCTATAATATTCCTGACTCTGGCGTCAGTGAATATTCACCTATGAATATTTCCAACTCTGGCGTTGGTAAATATTATGCAATCCATAAAATATGGTATAATTCCTGACTCTGGTGCTAGTGAACTATGAATATTTCCAACTCTAGCGTTGGTAAATATTGTGCAATCCACAAAATACGGTATAATTCTCGACTCTGGCGCCAGTGAATAAACCCACAAAAAATCTGAATAAAAAAAACTATTTTTTATTATGTGTTTTATTTATTTATTTTTGGGTGGGTTTGACCTAGCCTGCATGGTTGGGTAGACCCAACCTCTCCGGTCTGAGGCCAGTGACCCGGTTGAGACAAGTGATTTATAATTCACTTGCTTTAGTAGAAAGTGAATTATAATTCACAGCTACTAATGTGAATTATAATACAGGAGGGGAAGCGACTCACTGGCACTGGCGATGGCTGGAGCCACGACCGGAAGAAACAAGAGGAAGCTAACCACGGTGGAGCAGGATCTTCTCCCGATCGAGGAACTAATGGACAGTGGCAGGAAGAGCACGGTGGGGAGAGAGGAGTGTTGTTGGAGCTTGTAGTCTGCGGCTGTTCACAGCTGGTGCAAGGGCTGGCGAGAAGAGTTTTGCTGGCGTTGCTGCTGTCACCGGCTGAAAGCTGGTGCTCGGCTGGGACGATGAAGACTTCATTGTTGCTGTTACATGTAAGTGACCACGCCCTATTGCTGCTACTAAGGGGTGTTGTTGTCTTGAGTTCAGACTGTGGAGAAGGAGTGCTGGTGCAGGGGCCAGAGAGAAGAGTTTCTAAACGTTGCTTCAATGGAGGCTGGGACAGTCGATGACTGCCATGCTGCTCCTGCTACTGTTGTTCCCAGTGTTGTCATCTCCTTCATGGTCGAAACAGGAAACCACGATGGGGCAGCTGAAGACTTTGTTGATGCAGCTCTCGTCCACCATGCTGGTGCAGAGTTGCTGTTGGAGGACAATCTTTCACTTATGTCACTATTTTGTGATGTTGTGTTGCTGAGGTTGCTCTGGGTGCTGGAC
>Ga0307515_10013420_pt1 | contig 15318 bp, 15 predicted proteins | sample 17_EM_MG_FD_194513 | JGI IMG/M metagenome (GOLD analysis project Ga0307515, IMG submission 194513) | Populus trichocarpa ectomycorrhiza microbial communities from riparian zone in the Pacific Northwest, United States - 17_EM | ecosystem: Host-associated > Plants > Roots > Unclassified | place... | reverse complement strand
AAGGAGATCGAGACCACGATCGCGTCGATGGCGCGGATTCCGCCCAAGAGCGTGTCGAAGGACGATGCCGAGGTGCTCAAGCATCTCGAGCAGACGCTGAAGCGCGTGGTGTTCGGCCAGGACAAGGCGATCGAGGCGCTGTCGGCGTCGATCAAGCTGGCGCGCGCGGGCCTGCGAGAGCCGGAAAAGCCGATCGGCTCCTATCTGTTCTCCGGCCCGACCGGCGTCGGCAAGACCGAGGTCGCAAAGCAACTCGCGGCATCGCTCGGCGTCGAGCTCATTCGCTTCGACATGTCCGAATATATGGAGCGGCACACGGTATCGCGCCTGATCGGCGCGCCTCCCGGCTATGTCGGCTTCGACCAGGGCGGCCTGCTGACCGACGGCGTCGACCAGCATCCGCATTGCGTGGTGCTGCTCGACGAAATCGAGAAGGCGCATCCGGATCTCTACAACGTGCTGCTGCAGATCATGGATCACGGCCGGCTCACCGATCACAACGGCAAGCAGGTCAATTTCCGCAACGTGATCCTGATCATGACCACCAACGCGGGCGCGGCCGATCTCGCGCGCCAGGCCTTCGGCTTCACGCGCCACAAGCGGGAAGGCGACGACCACGAAGCGATCAACCGGCAGTTCGCGCCGGAATTCCGCAACCGTCTCGATGCGATCGTCTCGTTCGCCCATCTCAACGCCGATGTCATCGGCATGGTGGTCGAGAAGTTCGTGCTGCAGCTCGAGGCGCAATTGGCCGACCGCGACGTCACCATCGAATTGTCGGAGCCCGCCAAGGCCTGGCTGATCGAGCATGGTTACGACGAGCAGATGGGTGCGCGCCCGATGGCGCGGGTGATCCAGGAGCACATCAAGAAGCCGCTGGCCGATGAAGTGCTGTTCGGTCAACTCAAGGGCGGCGGGCACGTCCGCGTCGTGCTGAACAAGGACGAGGCGGAAGGCAAGGACAAGATCGGCTTCGAGTTCGTCGAAGGGCCGGTGACGCCGAAGCCGGAGAAGCTGCCGGGTGCGCGCAAGCGGAAGCCGAAACCGGGCGGGCCCAATGGCGGCGGCTCCAAGGGGCCGGCCTCGCGAGGGCCGCTGGTCAAGGTCTGAGCGGCCTCAACTTAACCAATAACGAAGCCGGCGCGTCGCAAGACCGCCGGCTTTTTGCTGGGCGCTCGCGCCGGCTTCAATTGTCGGTCCGGGGGCGCTGCTTGCGCATTAACCGCGCGTTAGCAATGGGATGAATCTGGTGTCCGTATCAGCGCGGTCGGAACTTCCCGGTTAAGCCAGTTTAGACCATGCGCTGGTTTAATCGGGCAGGCAAAACTGGAAATCACTGTCATGTCCGAATACAAACCGATGCCGCGTGGCCGGACATTCCTGGCTGGCAAGGTCATCTCGAATTACGGGCAGTCCACCATCGATTGCATCGTCCGCAGGATTTCGGACACCGGCGCTGTCATCGAGGTGGAAAGCGTGCTCGGCGTTCCCGAGCATTTTCACCTTCTGATCCCCGGCGAGGGCGAGCCGCAGCCGTGCAAACGTTCCTGGCAGTCCGAGAAGCAGGTCGGCCTCGTGTTCGAGACCGCTAACGCCGCTGGTACGGAAGCCACCACGGATGAGGCGAGGGGCGCCGACCAGATCGTGCGCAGCCAGATGCTGGCGTTGCGCGCGGCGCTCGATGTCATGGATGTCGGCGTGGTCCTGCTCGATGCCAACATGAAATCGCAATTCATCAATCGCGCCTTCCGCCGCATGTGGACCTTGCCTGATGCGGTCGCCGACCGAAACCCGGCTTTCGTGGCGTTGCTGTATCATGGCCGCGACACCGCGGCCTACGAGATCGCGTCCGCCGACATCGATCGTCACATTGCCAATCGCGTTCGCACGGTCAGGGAAGGCGACGCCACGCCGATCGACGTGCGCCTGACCAACGGCGCTGTGGTGCGTGTCCAATGCGCGAGCCTGCCGAACGGTGGAAGAATTGTCACCTATGCCTATGTGACCGACATTGTTCGTCATATGGACGAGCTGGAAGTGTTGCGTAGCGCGCTCGACAACGTATCGGAAGGCGTCGTGCTGCTCGACGGCGAGCTCAATGCGAAGTTTCTGAATCGCAAGATGCGACAGTTCTGGGGCGCCACCGAGGAACAGATTGCCAGCGGGCTCCCCTATGCGTCGCTCATTGCAAATTCGCGGCTCGCCGAGGGCCACGGCATGACGCCGGACGAAATGAAAACGTTCCAGGCCGGCCGGGTGGAGGCTGTCCGGGCCGGCGACGCGACGTTCCAGGATCTACAAACTGCCGACGGCAGGCACATCAGGGCGCATTGTACGGTTCTGAAAAACAATGGCCGGATGCTGACCTATTGCGATGTCAGCGATCTCGTTCGCAATGCGCAGCAGATGGAAGAACTGGCGACGATCGATTCCATGACCGGGCTCTATAACCGCCGGCATTTCATGGCGCTCGCCGCCGCGGAGTGGAGCCGGTTTCAGCGCTACTACCGGCCGCTCGCGGTGCTGATGATCGACGTCGACCACTTCAAGTCGGTGAACGACCGCTACGGCCATGCCGTCGGCGACGATGCGCTGGTATCGGTCGCCAATGCCTGCATGGAGGGCAAGCGCTCGTCGGATATCGTCGGCCGGATCGGGGGCGAGGAGTTCGCGATGCTGTTGCCGGAGACCGACCTCTATCAGGCCCGGATCGTGGCGGACCGGATCTGCAAGGCCGTCGCGGCCGGCACGATGAAGGCGCACGAGGTCCAGTTCAAGGTCACGGCCAGTATCGGCTTTGCGGCTGCGACCGTGAGCATGCCGGGTTTTGAAGCCTTGCTGAACGCGGCCGATCAGGCGCTGTATCAAGCCAAGGATCAGGGGCGCAATCGCATCGTTGCCTGGTCGCCGCCCGCGGCGGCAAAGCTCGCCGCGGAATGAAGCGGGAGCGACGTGCGCCGGGAAAAGGCTGGATTCAGCGTTCGCCGAGCAGTTCCTTGATGCGGCGCTGAAGCTGCCGCTTCTTGATCTCGCTCTGGCGCAGCCGTTCCTCCAGATCGGAAACCGGCGGTGCCGGGGTTTCGCCGCTGAAGGCAAGGCCGACGAAATTATCGCGCCACCACACCACCTTGGCGAGGAAGGAGCGGCCCTTCCGCGCGATGCGCAGCGACATCTGTTCCCTTGGGAGGTCGGTGACGTCGCTGAATTCGACGCTGGCGCCCTTGTCGGAGATGTTGCGCACGATGCACTCGCGGCTCGCGCCGTTCTCGCCGATTTTCGCGACGCCGCCGTAAATCACCTTGTCGCGCGCGTTCTCGCGTCGGTCCTGCATCGAAATCTCCTGCTCAAGAAAGAGACTTTTACGCCGCTTTGCTGTGCGCGAAAGGCCATGGCGGGCAAAATGCGGCGTTAACGTAAATTAACATCGGCCGCGATGATGCGGATTGAGGCCTTCCGTGGCCAGCCGTGTCGTGCTGCCGCCCGGAATCAGCCGGAAACCGCCTATCGCACCGTGGCGGCCACCGGGGCCACCAGTGCCGCGCGGATGAGCATTGCGAGATCCGAGCGCCGATAGGGCTTGGCGAGCAGCAGGACGCCCGGATCGAGCCGGCCATGGTGAATGATGGCATTCTCGGTGTAGCCGGACGTGAACAGCACCCTGATCTCGGGCCTTCGCTGGACGGCTTCCTCGGCGAGTTCACGTCCGTTCATGTGGCCGGGCATGATGACGTCGGTGAACAGCAGGTCGATCGGCTTGCCGCTGTCGATCACCGCAAGCGCCTCGGCGCCGTTGCTGGCCGACAGGGTGGTGTAGCCGAGGCTCTGGATCTGGGTCAGGACGTATTGACGGACCAGCGGATCGTCCTCGACCACCAGGATCGTTTCGCCGCCGCGCTCCGGATCGCCGCGATTTTCAACGGGGACGTTCGCATGCGCGTGGCCTGGCGCCTGCGGTAAATACAGCTTCACGGTCGTGCCATGGCCGACCTCGCTGTAGATCTTGATGTGACCGTTCGATTGTTTGACGAAACCGTAGACCATGCTCAATCCGAGGCCGGAACCCTTTCCGACTTCCTTGGTCGTGAAGAACGGCTCAAACACCTTGTCCAGCAGCTCTGGCGGCATGCCTTCGCCGGTGTCGCTGACGGCGATCATGACGTAATTGCCCGCGGTCACCTCGCTATTGGTGCGCGCGTAGTCCTCATCGAGAACGACGTTTCGGGTCGCCAGCGTGAGCTTGCCGCCGTTCGGCATCGCGTCGCGGGCGTTGATGGCGAGATTGAGGATCGCGGTCGAGAGCTGGCTGGGGTCGATCAGGGCGGGCGCCACCTGCGGCGCCAGCACCGGCTCGATGTCGATGTGTTCGCCCAGGGTCGGTTTCAGCAATCTGGCGGAGTCGAGCATCAGCGTGTTGACGTCAACGCTGCGCGGTTGCAGTGGCTGCCGCCTCGCAAACGCGAGCAAGTGCTGCGTGAGATCGGCGCCGCGGGCCGCTGCGGCGTCGATCATCCTGGCGATGGAAACGAGTTGCGGGCGATCCCTCAGCGCGTCCGTGAGGATCTCGATGGTGCCGGTAATGACGGTCAGGATGTTGTTGAAATCGTGGGCCACGCCGCCGGTGAGCTGCCCGACCGCCTCCATTTTCTGGGCCTGGCGCACCTGCGCTTCGGTGGCTTCGACATCGCGGAACTTCTGCAGCATCTCCTCGGCGCCGCGCCGCTGCCTGCCTTCCTGTTCCAGCGCGGCATAGGCCTGCTGCAGCTGGGTCGGGGAGGGCAGCGCGAGAAGTTTCGGCAACAGCGGCCAGAGCATCGCGGCCGTCACGATCGAGGCAAGCGCGGTGGCGGCCTTTGTGATCCCCTCGATTCCGTAAATCGGGACCCATAGCGTGTAGATCGACATCACATGTGTAACGCCGCAAGCCATGATGAAGATCGCAAAGGCCCAGAACACCCAGCCAAACTCGACGTCGCGCCGCTTCGATACGAAGATCCCAAGCGCAAAGGGGATGGAAAAATAGGCCAGCGCGATCAGCGCATCGGATACGACGTGCAGCCAGATCAGTTCGGGTTCCCACAAAAGACATATCCCGTGGGGAGAATACATCGACGTACTCAGGAGACGCTCGAAGAATGCCATCATGCCTGTCACCGCGATCTGGAATGGGGTGTTGCTGGTTTTCGGGATTGCCCCGTCGCCGGGCCGCCATCGGCAATTCCGGCCTCGAACCCGCGATGCTCGCGCGAGGTCAGGATCGTGAAGTGGGCAAATGGTTCGTCGTCAGCGCTGGCCTGTCTGATATGACAGACCTCCCGGAATAACGGGACGCACGCGTCAATTTGTTCGCGCAAATTGGGTTCTTCCGCGAATCACTGAATTTCCACGAAATATTAGGGTGAAGTTCCTCAATTGTCAGGATAGCGGCGGTGGGAACAGGTCGAAGGCTTCACGCTGGGTTGTTCATGATGTTGCTGGCTTGCCTGTCATTTGCGCGGGCCTCGGCCGAAGACAACACACCTGGGACGCCGGACGCCGCGCGGCCCAGCGTTGAGGAGCCCGCGATACCCCAAGAGAAGCCCGCGCAGACCGCACGCGAGAGCGACACGCGTGAGGCGCTTTGTCTGATGGTTGAATCGGCGGCGCGGGCGGCAAATCTTCCGCTGGAATTCTTTGCGCGCGTGATCTGGCAGGAGAGCCGTTTTCAATCCGACGCGGTCGGGCCGGTCACGCGCAGTGGCGAGCGCGCGCAGGGCATTGCGCAGTTCATGCCGGGCACCGCGAGCGAGCGGCGGCTGCTCGATCCCTTCGATCCCGTGCAGGCGCTGCCGAAATCCGCCGAGTTCCTCAGCGAATTGCGCGAACAGTTCGGCAATCTCGGCCTCGCGGCGGCGGCCTATAATGCCGGGCCGCGGCGGGTGCAGGAGTGGCTTGCCGGCACCGGATACATGCCGCAGGAAACCCGCAACTACGTCGTCGCCATCACAGGCTCGACGGTTGAGGAATGGGCGGCGGCGGGACGGAACGGCAAGATGCCGGAGGCGGCACCGGCCTCCAGTTGCCGCGAACTGATGGCGTTGCTCAAACGCGCGCCCAATCCCTTCGTCACCGGCCTCGAACAGCACATCACGCTCTCGGCCGCCAAAGTGTGGGGCGTGCAGCTCGCCGCCGGCTTCAACCGCGACAAGGCGCTGGCGATGTATGCGCGGGCGATGAAACGGCTCAATGCCGTGATCGGTGATCAGGACCCGAGCCTGCTGAGCTCCGTGATGCGCAACCGCGGCACCCGCGCCTTCTACCAGGTGCGGATCGGCGCGGACACGCGGCCCGCGGCTGAAGATCTCTGCAACCGCATCCGCCGCGCCGGTGGCGCGTGTTTTGTGCTGCGGAACAGGGGCGTGCCGGGGTGAATTCACCAAGCGAATGGCGATTATACAATCGATCGATTGGACGCATAGGCCGCGCCCGGGCATGTCAGTTGCACCCCCAACGGAGAATGCAACATGGGAAGCATCGAGAACAAGGACACCATCCGCCGCATCTATCAGGCGATGCAGACCGGCGATCGCAGCGTGTTCGGCGCGTCCGTGCACCCGGATTATGTGTGGCGGTTTCCGGGCCACAGCAGCTGGTCGAAACATTTCAGCGGACAGGAAGAAATTCGCACCAAGCTGTTGAAGCCGCTGTTTGCGCTGTTCGCGACCGAGTACCGGGCGCACGCCATCAATCTGGTCGCCGAGGGCGATTACGTCGTGGCAGAAGTTCGCGGCGACGTGCAGACCAAGCGCGGCCAGCGCTACAACAATGAATACTGCTTCGTGTTCAAATTCCGCGGCGACAAGATCGCCGAGGTGGTCGAATATTGCGACACCGATCTCGAGGAACGCGTGCTGGGCAATTACGATGACGCTGTGAGGCTGGTGGCTGCGTCGTAGCGGTCGAGCGCCATAACGGGGTGGCTGCATGCCAGCCCTGAGGCGGGCCTCGCTTGACGCCGCCATGTTTCGCCGCCGTTATGCCGGCCAGAATTCACCCCTGGCTGACTACCCGTGACGCTCCCTCCGCTCGACTCCCCGAAATGGCAAAGCCCGTTGCGTGCCTTCGCGTGGGGGATGCGGTCGGTCGTGACGACGGTTCTGACGCTGGTGCTGTTTGCGACCTATCTCGGCATCGGCGCGCTGGCCCATGACAGCCATTTCAGCCTGGGATGGGTGCTAGGCAGCACGATTCTGGTCTGGGCGGGCCCCGCGCAGATCATTCTGATTTCGACGCTGGGCTCGGGTGCGACAGTGGTGCAGGCGGCGATTGCGGTAGGCGTCAGCGCCATCCGGCTGTTTCCGATGGTGGTGTCGGTATTGCCGCTGATGCGCATGCCCGACACCAAGCGTCGTCATCTCGTGCTGGCGGCACATTTCATCGCCGTGACGCTATGGGTCGAATGCTACCGGCTGCTGCCGCTTGTGCCGCGTGAGCGGCGCATTGCGTTTACGCATGGGCTCGGCTGCGGCCTGCTTTCCGTTTGTCTGGTGGCGACCACGATCGGCTATGGCCTTGCTGCCAACCTGCCGGTGTTGTTCGCCGCGGCGATCCTGATGCTGACGCCGCTGGCGTTCCTGCTGTCCACCGCGCGCAACTGCCGGCAGATATCGGACGTGCTGGCGCTGGTGCTCGGGCTGGCGCTGTATCCGTTGGCTGCGAAACTTCACACCGGCGTCGACATCCTGATCAGTGGCATCACGGCCGGCACCATCGCCTACGGCGCGCATTGGTGGCGGGCGCGCGCATGAGCGATTGGTTCGCAATCTTTCTCGGAGACCCACAGGCGTTGCTGGTGCTCGTCATCGCCGGCTTCCTGCCCAACGAGGTCTGGCGCATGCTCGGGCTCTGGCTCGGCGGCGGCGTCGACGAGGGCTCGGAACTACTGATCTGGGTGAGGGCGGTAGCAACCGCGATCCTCGCCGGCGTCATCGCGCAAATTCTGGTGCAGCCGCCGGGAGCGCTGGCAAGCGTGCCGGAATGGTTGCGCTATGGCGCGGTGGGCGCGGGCTTTGCAGCGTTCATGCTGACGCGACGCTCGATCTTTGCCGGCGTGGTCTGCGGCGAGGTCGCGATGGTGGCGGGAAAATGGTGGCTCGGTTGATTGCAGCCGCCGCATAATCCATAGTGTCCGCAATTCCCGGAGAGGGCAGGAGGACGCCGCATGATCTGGCGCGCATTGGCGGCAGCTGTTGTCTGTGGTCTCGTTCTGACTGCGCCGCAAGGCCGGGCGGCCGATTACCCGAGCCGTCCGATCAAGCTGATCGTGCCCTATGCCGCGGGCGGCCCATCCGACGTCCAGGCACGTATGGTCGGCGACTATCTCGGCCGCGACCTGAAGCAGACCATTGTGATCGAGAACAGGGCCGGTGCGCAGGGCGCCATCGGTGCCGAAATGGCGGCGCGATCCGATCCTGACGGCTATACGCTGTTTTTCTCGGCGGCATCGGTGTTCGTGCTCAACCCGCTGCTTTACAAAAAACTGGCTTACGATCCCGCGAAGGATTTCCGCATCCTTGCCGTGGTCACGGACCAGCCGTCGATCCTCGAGATCAACCCGTCGGTGCCCGCCAAAACGGTGGCGGAACTGGTAGCCTACGCCAAGCAGAACCCTGGCAAACTGAATTTCGGATCGGCCGGTACCGGCGGCAGCGCGCATCTCGCCGGCGAAATGTTCAGGCAGATGGCCGGCATCGAGATGGTGCATATCCCCTATAAGGGTATGGCTCCGGCGTTGCAGGATCTGCTCTCCGGTAATATCCAGGTGCTGTTCGATTCGCTTGGTACAGCGTTGCCGCCGATCAATGCCGGATTGTTGCGGCCTCTCGCGGTCGGTTCGGCGAAGCGCATCGACCAGCTGCCTGACTTGCCGACCATAGCCGAGAGTGGCTACCCCGATTATGTGACCAGTACCTGGTACGGCATTGCCGCGCCGTCGAGTGTGCCGGACGATATCCTGCGAAAACTCAAGGCCAGCCTTGACCGCGCCTTGAGCGATGAAATGTTTCGCGCTTCCCTCGACAAGATTGGGTTCACGACGCTGCGCCCGAAGAGCCAGCCCGAGATCGATAAATTCGTCGCTGCCGACGGCGTCCGCTGGGCCCGCGTGATCAAGACCCTCAACATCTCACTGGACTAGAAAACGAAGGGTAACGGGCATGAATTGGCGCGCAGTGACAGCATTTGCTTTTGGCCTGGTTGCGATAGCTCCGCAGGGCCGGGCGGCTGAATATCCAATCCGTGCGATCAAACTCATCGTGCCCTATGCGGCGGGCGGCCCGACCGACGTGCTCGGCCGGCTGGTCGGCGACTATCTGGGTCGCGACCTGAAGCAGACCGTTGTAGTGGAGAACAAGGCCGGGGCGCAGGGTGCGATCGGCGCCGAGGCCGCGGCGCGCTCCGAACCCGACGGCTACACGCTGCTGTTCACGGCGGCCTCGCTGTTTGTGCTCAATCCGCAGCTCTACAAGAAACTGCCCTACGATCCCGTGAAGGATTTTCGGATGCTGGCGGTGATCACCGATCTGCCTGTCCTCATGGAGGTACATCCCTCCGTGCCGGCCAAGACGGTCGCGGAGTTCGTGGCTTATGGCAAGCAAAACCCGGGAAAGCTCGACTTCGGATCGGCAGGCACTGGCGGCACCACACATCTCGCCGGCGAGATGTTCAAGCAGATGGCCGGCGTCGATATGGTCCATATTGCCTATAAAGGGGCAGGGCCCGCGTTGACCGACCTGTTATCCGGCAACATCCAGCTGATGTTCGATACGCTCGGCACTGCGCTGCCGCCGGTGAAGGCCGGATTGCTGCGGCCGCTTGCTGTCAGTTCGGCGCAGCGTATCGCCGAACTGCCTGACGTGCCCACCATGGCCGAGAGCGGCTATCCCGATTATGCCGTCAGCGTCTGGTACGGCGTTGCAGCGCCATCGAAAGTGCCCGACGATGTCGTACAAAAACTCAAGGCCAGTCTCGACAAGGCCCTGAACGATGACGTATTCCGGGCCTCGCTGGACAAGTCGGGGTTTGCGCCGCTGCGCCCGAAGAGTCTCGCCGAGATCGACAAGTTCGTCGCCACCGATCGCGCACTGTGGGGCGGCGTGATTAAGGCGCTTAACATCTCACTCGACTAGCGTTTTCGAGCGAAGTGGGCACCGGTTCGCATAGCAATCAAGTTTACGCAGATTGCGTAGACTTATCTGCGGTAGAAAACGCGTCAAACATAAGAGCATTAGGCAATGGTTCGGGAAAACGAAGTCCGCGAAGGCGAACAAACCATCGACATGCCGCCGGCCAAGGATGCCGGTCTGGTGTTCATCGGCCGCATCCGCACGCCCTGGAAATCGCGGCTGGAAACCCCGCGGCAGGGCCGTCACGACGGTCCGGTGTGCCGGCTGGAGATTTTCGAGCCCTGGGTGCCCGCGATCAAGGGCGTCGATTTCTACTCCAATCTCGAAGTGCTCTACTGGCTGCATCAGTCACGCCGCGACTTCGTGCTGCAAAGCCCGAAGAACAACGGCAACACCCGCGGCACGTTCTCGCTGCGCTCGCCGGTGCGGCCCAATCCGATCGGCACGTCCATCGTCAAGCTGGTCGGCGTCGAGGGCAACGTCGTGCTGGTGCGCGGCCTCGACTGCCTCGACGAGACGCCGCTGATCGACCTGAAACCCGACCGCTGCGAATTCACCCCGCTGGCGCCGCCGCAGGCCGGGGATTTCGAGACGGAGTGAAGCTCCATGAAGCGGACGGGCCTGAGGCTTTTCACCGCGGTCATGCTATTCGGCCTCGCCGCAGATGCGGCGGTGCGGGCGGAGTCGCCTGCGATCGTGGAGCATTATCCCGGCGCGGTCTTTGAGTCGACGCCGGCGGAGGCTGCGGGTTGGTCGGCCGAAAAACTGGCGGAAGCAAAATCCTGGTCGCAGCAGATCGCACCGTCAGCCGCTGTGATGATCGTTCAGCATGGCCTGGTGGTTGCCCAATGGGGCGACGTTGCGGCCAAGTCCAATCTGCATTCGGTTCGCAAGAGCCTGCTGAGCGCACTGATCGGTATTGCCGTCGACGAGCACAAGATCAATCTCGGCGCGACCATGGAAAGCCTCGGTATCGACGACAATACGCCGGGCCTGACTCCGATCGAAAAAACTGCGACCGTTGGCGATCTCCTGAAGTCGCGGTCGGGCATCTACCATGCGGCGCTATACGAAACTCCCGGCATGGCCCGGCGACGCCCCGCGCGCGGCAGTCATCCGCCCGGAACCTTCTGGTACTACAACAACTGGGATTTCAATGCGCTCGGGACGATCTATGAGCGCGCCACGGGAGATTGGATCTTCACTGCTTTGCAGAGCCGGATCGCACGGCCGATCGGGATGGAGGACTATCAGCCGGGCGACGGCGAATATTTCAACGGCAAGGCCTCCGAGCATCCCGGCTATCCCATCCGGATGAGCGCGCGCGATCTTGCCCGTTTTGCGCTGTCTATCTGCATGAAGGACGATGGAACGGCCGGCAGATCATTCCGAGCACATGGGTTCGCGAAAGCACGCAATCCTATTCCGATGCGTTTCCCGACCAGGAGCGGGGGTACGGCTACGGATATCTGTGGTGGATCGGATTTCCCGATCACAACGGCGCACCGATGGTCAAGGTCCCACCCGGCACCTTCGCCGCCATGGGTGCTGAAGGGCAGTATGCCTTTGTGATTCCGGCCTACGATCTCGTCGTCGTTCATCGCATCAACAGCGATGTTCCGGTCGGGCCTCTACCGGGCCAGCGCAAGCCGGAACCGACGACCCCGCAACTTGCGCGGCTGCTGTGGCTCATTCTGTCGGCGGCAGGCCACAGGGATGTCGGGCCGGATGTCAGTCTGGCTCACGCGGCAGGCGATCGTCTCGCAGGTGAGGAAATCAAGGCGAAACTGACCGGGGCGACTTTTTCGGTTGGCGAGATGCTGAGCGGTGGCCCGTATCTATGGCAACTGCGCGCCGATGGGACGCTTTCGATCCTGGCGGGTGCCGAGCAGCGGGAACGCTTCACAGGTTCATGGCGCGTCGATGGCGATCGCCTCTGTCGAACGCTGAACGAGCCCAACACGCGCGAGGCATGCTTTTCCGTTGTCGCAAGCGGCTCCCGGCTGCAACTCTTTACTGCGGATGGCCTAATGAGACTTGATACGCGGGTGCAGTGAGGGCCGTCGGGTTCATGGGGGCCGGCATGCTCCTGCAGCTCCGCTACCCCAGCGCCGCGATCAGCTTGGTCGCATTATCCTCCAGCACCTTGACGTCTTCCTTGCGGCTGGCCGGAGGCAGCATGGCGACACCCTCGTGGCGCGGCAGGACGTGCATGTGCAGGTGGAACACGACCTGTCCGCCGGCAGCTTCGTTGAATTGCTGGATGGTGATGCCGTCGGCCTTGAACGCCTTCATCGCAGCCGCCGCGATCTTGTGCGCGCCGCGCGCGACGTGGGCGTAGTCGTCGGGCTTGATGTCGAGGATGTTGCGGGCAGGGGCCTTCGGGATCACGAGCGTATGGCCGGGCGCGCGCGGCATGATGTCGAGGAAGGCGAACACATGCTCGTCCTCATAGACCTTGTGGCAGGGAAACTCGCCGCGCAGGATTTTTGCGAAGATGTTGTTGGTGTCATAGGCGGACATGGCTTCTCCTTGGCGGCTTCCTCGGTTTCGTCCAAATCTCACGTCGGTATCTTTGCGGTCAAGCCTCTCCCTTGCGGAACGGAGCGGCCTCGGCGAGTTCCCGCCCGACCTCGGCGACGTAGGCGCGTTCGCGCTTCAGGTAATCCGCAATCGCCCGGCGCAGATCGGGATCGGCGATGTAATGCGCCGAATAGGTCGTCTGCGGCAGATATCCGCGCGCCAGCTTGTGCTCGCCTTGGGCGCCGGCTTCCACCGTTTTCAGGCCGCGCTCGATCGCAAAATCGATGGCCTGATAATAACAGACCTCGAAATGCAGGAACGGATGATGCTCGACCGCGCCCCAGTTGCGGCCGAACAGCGTATCCCCGCCGATGAAATTGATGGCGCCGGCGATCCAGCGGCCGTTGCGCCGCGCCATCACCAGCAGCACGTCGCGGCTCATGCTCTCGCCGATCAGCGAGAAGAATTTGCGCGTGAGATACGGCCGGCCCCATTTGCGCGAGCCGGTCTCCATGTAGAACGCAAAGAACGCGTCCCAGGCATCCTCGGTGATGTCAGGCCCGGTCAGGCGGTGGATGGTGATGTCGGCTGCGAGCGCCTCGCGCCGCTCGCGCTTGATCGCCTTGCGGTGGCGGGAATTGAGCGATCCCAGGAAGCCGTCGAAGGTCTTGTAGCCGTCATTGTGCCAGTGGAACTGCTGGTCGGTCCGCTGCAGGAATCCCTGGGCGCCGAGAAACTTCGCCTCCGCCTCGCGCGCAAAGGTCACGTGGACGGAGGAGGCGTTGGTGGCGTCGCACAGCCCCATCAGCCCGCGTGCCAGAGTCGTCCCGATCTGTTCGCGGTCGACGTCGCCGCGGATCAGGAGGCGCGGCCCGGTGGCGGGCGTAAACGGCACCGAGGCCTGCAGCTTCGGATAATAGTGTCCACCGGCGCGCTCATAGGCATCCGCCCAGCCGCGGTCGAAGACGTATTCGCCCTGCGAATGCGATTTCAGATAGCAGGGCACGATGCCGGCGATCTGACCACCCTGCCGCGCCAGAAGATGCCGCGGGCCCCAGCCGGTGCGGGCGCAGGCCGATCCGGAGGCTTCAGCGGCAGCAAAAAAGGCATGTGAAACGAAGGGGTTATAGGCAGGTCTTGAATCGGGGCACGAATCGCCTGCAGCAGCGGGTGAAGCCAGCGTGTCGAGGTTTTCCAGGCTGTCCGGATCGGGTTTGGGATTGGCGCAGGCATCCCATTCCGCAGCCGGGATATCGCTGACGGAGGGGACGGCTTCGAGGGTGATTTCGGATGACGCCATCGACAATTCGGACCGGTCCCACACTGCGATCAGCCATCGCGATGGTGACCAACATCCCAAAAGATCGTGCATTGCACGCGCGACTTCAAGGCCGCGGCGCGCGGATCAGGTTCCCGGCGCGGAAACCTCAGGGAACGAAACCCTCGAAGATCATCTGGTCGGCATGGCTGATGGCGCGGGCGCGCTGTTCCGGCGTGCGCACGGTCCAGGTCAGCAGCGGCAGGCCGAAGATGTTGCGGGCGATCCAGGGGGCCGCCGCCGGCAGCTCGTTGACCCAATAGGCGACGAAATGCGGCCGGGTGCGGAAGGCGTGGCGCAGATGGGTCATGCCGCGGCGCTGTTCGGGGGAGGCTTCCGGCCAATCACCTTCGGTATATTCGCGTTCGGCCACGATGCCGCGGGTGCGGGCGGGGATCAGCTCGCGCAAAGCCAGCACCTGGTCCGGGTCGAACGACATGCCGACCGCGGGCCCGGAATAGGCGGCCAGCACCTCCGCCATCCGCGACACCAGTTTGCGGTCGCCGTCAAAATGGCTTTTGACCTCGATCACCAGCGGCACCCGGCCGGCGACCAGCGCGCAGAGGTCGCCAAGCGACATCATCCGCTCCGGCGTGTTCTTGAATGGTACCGCTTTCAGTTCTGCCGCGGTTTTGCCGAGCAAGGCGCCGGAGCCCTCAGTGAGGCGGCCCAGCGCATTGTCGTGATGCACCATCGCCTCGCCATCGGCCGTCAACTGGATATCGACCTCGATCGAGAAATTACCCGCGATTGCCGCCTGCACGGCGCCCGGCATGTTCTCGATGATTCCGCGCGCGGCATCATGCAGGCCGCGATGGGCCACCGGCCGTGCCGTCAACCAGTCAGGCGCGCGCATCGCGCATCTACTCTCAGGAGACCTCGAACACGCCGTCGACTTCGACGGCCGCGTCCGACGGAAGCGAGCAGACGCCGACCGTGGTGCGGGCATGGCGGCCCTTGTCACCGAAGGCGGTGACCATCAGGTCGGACGCGCCGTTCAGCACCTTCGGCCCGTCGAAATAATCCGGCGCCGAATTGACGAAGCCGCCGAGCCGGACCACGCGGACCACCTTGTCGAGGTCGCCGAGTGCGGCCTTGATCTGCGCCAGCAGGTTGACCGCGCAACCCTGCGCGGCGTGGTAGCCCTGTTCGGTGGTGACGCCGGCGCCGAGCTTGCCCTTGGCGATCAGCTTGCCTTCGGCATCGGCGCAAACCTGGCCCGAGACGAACAGCAGATTTCCGGTGCGGACGAAGCCGACATAGTTCGCCATGGCGGCGCGGGGCTCAGGCAACGTAATCCCCTGTGCCGCCAGCTTC
>Ga0307515_10013419_pt1 | contig 15318 bp, 12 predicted proteins | sample 17_EM_MG_FD_194513 | JGI IMG/M metagenome (GOLD analysis project Ga0307515, IMG submission 194513) | Populus trichocarpa ectomycorrhiza microbial communities from riparian zone in the Pacific Northwest, United States - 17_EM | ecosystem: Host-associated > Plants > Roots > Unclassified | place... | reverse complement strand
CATTTCACCAATTTAAATTGAATGATTTCACTTTACAAATGGTTATTGCGGGTCGGATTTATTGATATTTATTATTTATGGAATAAAAAATTTAGATATCCATAAATTATTCATTAAGTTTCAAGTATCCAATGAGTATATTATCTATTATTATTTATTAATTAATAAAAAATAAAATAGTCCATACATATATATACATATATATATATATATATATATATATATATATTTTATGTTGATATTAAGATATTTATATATGTATTTAAAAAAAATCTAAATATTCCACAAATATATTTATATAATATAAATATATGTTTTGGGTTAAGTTCAGACGGATTTCGAGTCGGTTTGACAATATTCATACTTTATCCATTATTCATCGGTTCCAAAAAATTCATACCCATTTAGGTCAGGTCGGTAATCATCAGGTCCAGCTTAAATTGTCATCCTTAATTATGAGGTTTGGTCGTCATAAAAAAAGGGAATTTACATTTTATGTGGTCCTCAAAGTTTTTAATCTTGGCCATTTTCATCCCTTTACTAAAAGTTTGGATACTTTAACCCATTTGCTTTAAATTTGTGATTGTTTGGGTAATTCTTTATAAATAAATCTTTATTATATATGACGGAAACGTGCTGACAAATTTTTTTTTATTAATGTGGGTGTCCGGGTCAGCTTGTGTGCACCTCGACTAATCTCATGGACCCTGAAGTTAATAACCATGTAAACTTCCAGTGACCCTGAGGTTTGTGAGACTCGAATTGGTGACTTCTAGAGAGCAAACTTAAGACCTGATCAGTTGAGTTATACCCTTTAAAGTTGTGTTAACAGATGTAATAGTATAAGTGATGGAGGGGCTTGGATAACAACAAATTGAAAGAACAAGGGTTGGTGTTCTGTCAATTCTTGCATTGTTGTTTTGAGTGGTTAAGGAGTTTGTTTCATTCATTAATTTATAAGTTTAAATATTAAGGTTAATATTTAGAAGAAAAATATAAAATTTCTCTTAATGTACTTAGATTCAGGTGAAGATGAACTTTTAAAACACCAGATTTTTTAGTCTATAATAACTATGGAATTTTATTGATATTTGTATATGGTTGCATTTTTTGCACACAAATATATATACATAAAAAATTCAATTAATTTTATTTATACGTACATATATTTACATTATACTAAACAATTATTTTTTTAACAAAGTACAAAAAAATTAAAAGGCCAGGCAATCGCCTCCCTTCTATATCACCAAGCTCTGCCCCTGTTTATCTGAGTACATTGATGGTCTATCCCAGAAAGTTTGGAACAAGATCTATCTCACAAATAATGGTCTATTTGTATATCTCCAAGGATCTTTTCTAAAATATATATATTATGACAGCAAAGTGTAATTCCTAGCAATCAAAATAAATATTCCAGGTTAAATGCTCACCTATATAATCAAGCAAAAGGAATGCCATGATCAGACAGTGTTCTTAGTAATTGAAAAGATTCCAGGCTATTATGAAGCTTTTCACTGAATAGAAATAAATAAAGATCCAAATCCTACCAAAACAAACGATTCAATCTTCTCTTTCTAAGGTTTACGAACAGTTCCGGTAAACAAAACTATGTAGGACACCTCTTCCTTAACCATGAAGATGAAAGGATGATCTGCGATATAAAACATGGAAGTGGAGGTGGTGGACAAGGTTGTCTTGCACCTCCAACCATTATAAGAGCACAAGAAGCAGCAGCAGCTTCTGTACCTTCCTCGTTTACTTCAATATATAAAAGATTTGTGAAATATACGTGAAGCGTGCGTAAACCAGATGATTAAGAGGAGAGTCCACCATCTCAGTAAAATCCCCAACAAGCTTGAAAGGCAATTTCAATCCCAATTTTTCCATGCTCTTTGAAGCTTCAAATCCATAAGAGAACTTAAATTTCGGAACCGACATCTTAGAAAGCTTTGAGATTCTTTTTAAGAACATTGATTGATCGGAATTGAAATTTTGCACCAGTTCTTGCAGTCCATCATGTTTTTCAGGAAGAAAGATATGCATAGGAAATTGCTTGTTGTCTTGACAAATTTCATATGGAAGTTTGAGAATCTTGAAACCTTCAAATGATGCATAAAAATAGCTTTCCCTAATGCTTTTCATGAAAGGAACCTTGACAGTTGTTCCATCGAGGAGGTGAAAGTCTTCATGCCGAGTCCTTGAAGTGTCAAAAGGACGACACCATTGTCCTTTGACGTAGAGTTCATTTGCAAGAATAGTATCGTATCTTTATTGATGAAATTACCAGGTGGGATAAGATCTTTGACGAGTCCTTTTGTTTCATTTTCTGCCCACGATAGTTCACTTCCTTCCTCACTTGCTCACCCTTCACAGAAAAAAGAAAGAAAGAAAAAAAATGCACAACAGTTTATTATACGTCAAACAGTTCGATGAAAGTGGAGACATAACGAAGTTTTTGTTAGGGTTTTCTTTGATTTCATTGATAATGACTTCACTAGCAAGACGCATACAAAAATCCATGTTTTAGTCTTAAGGACTAGGGTTTGTATTCAACAAACAATGTATCGCTGCTGGTTTTAGACTCAATTTTTTTTTCTTTTAACAATGGCTTTTATAGTATACAAACCCTAGTCCTTAAATATCACTTAGGACCCACAATAGAACCGCTTGTTTTCTTGTTTTTTTTTTTTTGGGGGAAATAAAGCGAATAAATCAGGTCATTGACTGGATCACACCCAATTAACTCTCATCCAATTTAGTTTAAAACCAGTAATTTTTGTATGATTCGGGTAGGTATGTTTGCAAAGCATGGGCTGACATGTTACAATTTCCCAAGTTTCATAAACGCACTCCTACGTCTTTCAGATTGTGGCCTTGTCATCCAAAATCTTTTCACACCAGCAAGGCTCTCGTTTATGCTTGTTTTAGTGAGTGGAATTTCACACCAGCAACGCACTCCTGGACGTGTAATGGATAGTAATGATGGTATTTTATTGTTCTATCGACATGATGATGACTGTCTTATAAGCTGCAAATCTTGTTACAGAGCAAGGGCGAACTCCCTGATATTACCACAAGAGTTTCGCATGTTCATAGTAAAAATGTACACATGCTTGACTCAAGGGTGTTTAAAGTTGTCATCCCTGCCACTCAGACTGATAAATCATACGATCTTTTGGCTTTGACCGTGGGAGTCGACATGTCAGGGAGAAATTTTGGTGTAACGTATACCTGAATGTGACCTCATGCATTTCTTTCCGAACATCGATCGATACCTGTTAATGGGGTTATTTACTCTTCGATGTCAGATACGTTCGTTTGAAATGGAGCTCTAATTTCTGTCTCAAGCCAGTAATTTATTTAGAATCTCAAGTTTTGGTTCTCAAATATTTGGATAGTTCGAAAGGTCGACTTTATACTTACAATCTGAAGACGGAACTGGTTCCTTTTATTGGCTCCTACCAACAGGGACAAACCTCTTAATTATTCCAAATGGCTGCATTCCTTTATTAGAGACGGCTGATGAAATTGCACAGGAAAGATCTGCCGAGTTCAGATGAGGATGAGCCATAACAGTGGTTCTTGTGTTATTAACGATCGTATGTTTCTCACTAGAAAATTGAATCGGGGGCATAGTTGTTCTTATTCGGTGTTGCTACCGGTGTCCCTTCAGGGCTTGGCCTTCAATTGCTTTCGTAAAATGAAAAGTGATCAGAGTTTCTCAATAACATGTCATTGCTTTATTAAAATTCATAAAATCTCAAGAAAGTGCAATAAGTTTCAAGTGGATGGAAATATACAGTGAAAGAAATAAAATCAACCCACCCTAACCACTTTGAACGACAACTTCACTGTCTTCATTTCTTCAGAGGACCACTTTGAACGACAACTTCACTGTCTTCATTTCTTCAGAGGGGATTGCTCAAGGATTCCAGCATAGAGAATCATAGCTGGATAATGGCATTTTAACAAAAATCACAAGCCAGCAATTACATCAAATAACTTCCCTTCAAATTTAACTCCTTTCTGAATCATATTTAAGAGGACAATGCTGCAAGAGTAAATTTGATTTAATCTTTACGCATAATATGTGAGGTTAACCTCAACCAACCCTTGATTTAATATATATAGCAAGAAGAGAAATTGTCCCACATATATAGCATCTATAGTCAGATATCATATGACAAGAAAAAAGGGAAACTTTATGCTTTACCTAAGACTAGTTAACATACCTCAACTGCAGGGGTAAAAGGATGTCCACTATGAGATATTCAGCTTACCAAAATATAATAGAAACAATCACATGATTCTTAGGCAATTTAGTTAGTTCTCCTCTCAAAACAGCATAAGTCAGCGCTGTCCTCATCCTTGACCTCCATAAATGGTGTTTCTCCATTTAAGGTTAGATCATCAACTTCCATCTGACAAAAGGCTCTGGCAATGAGGTTTCATCTGTCAACAGTGTCCTTTAAATATCATTCTTACCTGGCGAGACAGGATGATGTTCACTGACAAACTTCAAAAGTTCTTCAGCTGCCTCTTCGTCTCCCTTACTTTCCAAATACCAAAGACATGTTTTCAAAGTATAAGGATTTGGCTTCCATCCTGGTTTGCTTATTGAAATCGCTTTCTTTAATGTTTCTACTGCCTTTGCCATCTGACCACCAAAGTGATACCCTGTTGCCAAATGATCCCATGAGCTTGCTTCGAGCTGCATCCCACTCTCAACAATCTTGTTTACATATTCCTCAGCCTTTTTCCAAAGGCCCTTCCTGGAATAAGCTCGAATCATTGTATTTGGTATTCGAATGTCATAAAGTGTCTTACGTGATACCCACTCCTCCGAAATCCACTCAGCCCCATCAATATCACCCAACCTCATCAATGAGTTTATCATACATATATATGTTGAGTTGAAAATCCTCCCTGTATTCTTATATGAATTCCATACACGATATACTCCATCTTTATTCCCAGCAGAACCATATAAAGTAAGGAGCATTTCATAAGCATGTGCTTTTGTGGTGCCCACCATTGGAACAGTTAATTCCTCTGCTCTCTTCAACATTACTATAGATTTTTCTAATAGGCCAGCTTTTAAGTAACCATTCGCCACAGCAAAAAAAGTATGGAAGTCGATATTGATGAGAGAGTCTGTTTCCATCTTCATTAGAAGTTTCTCCATTTCCTCAATGTTGGAGGTGGCTACATATGCATGCAATCTGATGTTGAATGTGTAAATGTCACTATTAACCCCCTTTTCTTCCATCTCTTTCACTAGGGCCTCTAGTTTCTCATATCTTCCCATATGAGAATAGAGGCTTAGCATTACATTGTAAGAAAGAGTTTGTACAAGCCCCAACTCCCTCATCTTTTGCATCGTGGCCTCTGCTTTTTCCAAGCGCCTTTTGTGGGCATAGCAGTTTAAAAGGGCACCATAAACTTGGGTGCCTCTCAAATGGTCAGGGATACTGTTATAATATTCCTCTGCTTGTTCTAAGCCATGAACTTTTGAAATCAAATCCAGCCGAACCGCAAAGTCTCCGGGTGATTGTTCAGAGCCCCTTTCATCACTCATCCATTGTGAAATCTAACACAAAATAGAATGAAGATTAAAAAATAAAGATTATACAAGCTTATCTCACTTATCAAAGACAAACCAAAGACCAATTAAATCGATAATCAGTCTTGCTAAACTTTATTTTGGCTCCATTTGGCATATGAAATTTTTCAGAACTCAATATACTGTACATGCATGAAAAGCATGCAATCGAAGGTAAACAAATCGATATCATTAACCTCATTTACAACAAAATCGCATCTCTTTATTCTACTTTTTCCACAACTGATAATTGTGTTTATATTCGACCATATTAACTCATTATTTTATGCACCCCTAATGAGTGACTTTTCGATTCCAAATCATTAGTGAAATTTGGAAGTTATAATCTTCATATATTACTAAAACAAGTAATTCATGAAGCTATACCAAACCTTCCACAAGCTCTCATATTAGCCTATCAGTGAGCCCTTATACAGGTATATCCACGAGCTTCAAAGGAACCAACTCATGTCCCTAAGTGAGTTGAGCTTTATCTAACTCAAGCTAAGCACAGTTATCAAGCTTGGCTCCTACTACCTCAAATTACAGTCAAGATAAGCATAGTTGTTTAATTACAACAAATATCAAGAACCATCAATATTATTAGCCAACAAATCATAACATCCAACAATTCAATTTAAAACAGCAAAGAAAAAGAAAGCCTTTTACAAAATCTCCTAGACAAGTACTAAATCAAAACAGAAAAAGAAAATAAAAAAAGAAGAAATTTACCATTTTCATTAAGACCCAGAATTTCAATCTTTATGGTCTACACAATAGAAAAATGCAAATGTATTGTTAAATATTGAAAGACCTGAAGGGCATGGCTAAAGCGGCGATGTCTGCGAAATAGCTTGATAAAGTTTTGAAGATCAGATTGTTTAATGGAATTGCCTTCCTTAAGCCATTGCTCTATAACTGGAATTATGGAGACCTTTGGATTTCCAGCCCTTGAAATCCTAAGTTTCAAAGAGTCTTTCCGTTGTGTACTTGTAGAAAAAGAGAGCGCCCTTAAAACTTTATAGAGGAAATAATAACCTTGGTGATGCTGCTGCTGCAGCCATGGCCTGGGGTTTGATCTCGAGAGAAGATTCATAATCATAAGAGAGAAATGGGAGAGAAGATGATTGATGACTTTCAGGGTTCTTTTAGGGTTTAAGAGGCCATTTTAGTTTTAGTTTTAGGGTTAATGGATTGGACTTTAGGATATCGTTAAAAGGCTTTGGTACATGGTAAAGTTTGGGTAAAAGCCCATTTACTATCTCTCTCTCTCTCTCTTATTTTTTATTTTTATTATGAAGAGGTCCATGGCTATACAAATTACAATGGACTGATGGAGAGTAATCTCTCTTGATTTTTTTTTTTTATTTTTTTTTTATTGAATTGTAAACGTGTTTACTCTTCTATCCTACAAAAAGACTCACATTATTTAAGGAGCTTCCTCTTCTTCCTTTTTTTTTTTTTTATAATTTTTTATTCAATCCTCCTCTCTTTTATTTTTCCTTTTCTACTTTTCCATATTTTTTTTTATTCTTTTCTTTTAATTTCATTCTTAAACTTTTTAATTATTATCCAAGTGACCTTTGAATCTATCAAATCAATTAAATTACATAAAAACAACTTACAAATAGTTTAATTTTAAACTCGTGTTTCACAAGAAATCCGATCAAGAAGTTTTTCACTTATCAATTTTATTTTATTTTTCAATTTCATCCTCAAACAAGTTATTTTTAAACTGATCAAGTTAACTAAATTACATTAGAACAACTCATATGTGATTTAATTTTAAACTTAGGTTAGTTAAGGAATTGAATTAATAACAATGTCAAATAATTTTATATGAATCAAATATTTTTTAAAAAACAAGCACGCATCTATAATGATATTTTTACAAAAAAATAAATTGAAGTATTTTTTCTCTTGTTTTAGAATTTAAACCCTGCATGGTAATGTAGAAAACTTGTTAAAAAAAAAAACCCAATCTGGTCATCCATGAAGAAAATGGGACTTAAGTAGACTAAGCTTGTCAAGGCAAGGCAAATTCCCAGAAATCAATATTCAATACAAATCCTCGAACTCTTATACAATGACATTTCTTGCAAGAGTTATATATACCAGTGTGATTGTGAGTGGAGCTGATAATATTTGATAAAAGAGGCAAAAATTAATATAACAAGATATATTATTAAAAAATCTATTTATTTAAAATAAAAATATTATACTATTTTATATTTAAATTCTAAATAATATAAAAGTTTAAAATGTTTTGCAGGGGCTCGCCCCTGATTGCCTCTCCTGGTTCCGCCCCTGCTGGACAGATTCAATCAACTGATCTTAGAAAATTCAAATTCACTTATCAAATATTGGGATTAAAGAAAACATCAAGAACTAGAACATGGATGAGATAAACTTGTTTGTTGGCGGATGTAACCCATGTTTTGCTTAGGCCTTGCAACAAGATAATGATCATTCTTCATTTAGCAGCAGAGATGAACAAAAACTGGATTCAGAACTTGAAAGACACCCAGCACATGACCGTATCTCAAGTTTTCACCCAAAGCTCCATTCACATAGGAAGATGAATCCAGCCAGCAACCTAAAGGTGGCTGCCTATCCAAAATGCATTATAAGGTTTTAAATTTTCCATTATATTTCTCGACAAACTAAAACTGATGTCACAACTTCAAGTCCGACACAAATCTTGCTGCATTATGTATAAAAAAGAATGCCCCACTAGAGAAGTTATAAAAAACTCCCAATCCTGAATTTCATAGGCAGTTGAATACCAGATAATTGCTGCAATAGAAAATATTTTTCACCTTTTACCAGAAATCATGCATCATAATTCAGCGCTGTCATTATCTTTAACCTCGGAGAAAGCAGGTGTTCCATTAAGAGTCTGACCATCACCTTCCAGATCAAGTGCTCTGGCATGGAAGTTTCCTTTTTTAGTACAAGGCTTTAATTTATCATACATAGCTGGAGAGAAGAGAAAATGTTCCCTGACTAACTTCGAAAGCTCTTCTTCTCTTTCGACAACTCCCTGACCTTTTTAACCCTGAGGCATGTAGTCAATGCATAAAAATTTGGCTTCCATCCTGGTTTACTTATTGAAATTGCTTTCTTTAATGTTTCTGCTGCCTTCACCATCTCACCACCAAAAAGATATCCAGTTACCAAATGATCCCAAGGGCTTGGAGGAAGCACCATCCCACTACAATCTTTTTTACCAATGGCTTAGCCTTTCGTCAAGGACCCCTATTGGAAAAACCAGTAATCATCAAATTTGGAATTTGAATGTCAAAGGACGTCTTCCTCGATGCTCACTCTTTCCAAATTTCCTCAGCACAATCAAAGCCATCCAACTTCATCAATGAGTTTATCATTCGTTGATAGCCCGAGTTGAAAAACCCTCCTGTATCCTTCTACTACTACCATAAACGATATACTCCTACTCTATTCCCAGCAGCACCATATCCTTGTAAGGAGAGCCTCATAAGCAAGCTTTTTTGAGTTACCCCTTGTTTGGGTGATTAATTGCTCAGCTCTCTTCAACAATGCAACAGTTTTCTCAATTAGTCCAGCTTTCAGGTAACCATTTGCCACAACAAAACAAGTATTCCAGTCAATGCTGATGAGAGGATCTGTTTCCATCTTGTTCAGAAGTTTATCCATTTCCTCAATGTTGGAAGAGGCTACATAAGCATTCAGCCTAATGTTTATACATGTCACCATTGATTCTCTTTTCTTTCATCTCTTTCACTAGAGCATCTAATTTCTCATGCTTCCCCATCTGAGAATAGAGGCTTAGCAATAAAATTACAAGGTCGTGCCTGTACAAATCCCAACTCCCTCATCTTCTGCATCAGGGCCTCTGCATTTTCCAAGCACTTTTTGTGTGCGTGTCCAAAAGGGTACCATAAACCTGGACACCCCTAAAACGATCTGGAATCGTTTTCCAAGCACTTGTTCCATACCATGAACTTTTGAAATTAAGTCCAGCCGGACTGCAAAGACTCCAGTTGATTGGTCATAGCCCCTTTCATCACTCATCCATTGTGATATCTAGCATAAAATGAAATGCAAGATTCTTGAAAAAATAACTACGATTTTAAAATCATATTTCACTGATGAAGAATATCATATCTAAAAATACATATGGTGATTAAGTGCAACCACAACAAATATCAAAGAACCCTCAATGCTATAAGCCCAAAGGTTTGTAAAATCCAACAATTCAAACTAAAAGAGCAAGAAAAAAGATACCCTTTAAGAAAAAATGCGTGACTAGTACACAAAGAATCAAACTTTATACAATTTGCAAGCAAACCCAAAAATCCAACTTTATGAAATACCCGAAGGGCATGAGAAAGGCATTTTTTTTTTTTACCAAAAAAACTCGTTTTAAACCTATTTTTACCTAAAGACACTTAATAAACATCCTTACAATGTCAATAAACTAAATTATAAATCAAAACACCCCTAAACTTATAAGAAAAACACAAAATCAAACTGGAAAAAAAATCTTCACAAAATCAAACCGGGAAAAGAATCTTCTCCCACTCCCGATCTATGTTTTATGGCAAGGAGAAGGGCAAAAAACGACTTAATGAAATTCCTCTCGTCGAATGAAATCTTTTGATACCAAGACTAATTTTTTTGTGGTTGAAATGTGGCCAACTGATGATTTTCTTTGTCTTTGTCATTATCCGATGACTTTTTCTCTTCTCTATCAAACAGAGAAATCGTAAAATGACAAATAAAGTTTTGAACCAAAACAACAAAGTGGAAAACTACATGGACCAAAAACAGTTTTTGCCAAATCTCTAGGGAAAGAAATGTCAAAAAGACGCTGGACAAATAAAAGATTTAAAAAAAAAATTCAATTTTTTCCTCTTTTTTTGCTTCGTTCTCCAATCTGATCCCAAATGCCAAGAAAGTCTTCTGATACCGTAATAATTGAAAATAAATCAAAATAAATGACGAAACAATAATTTTTCCAAGAATAAAATTGAAAAAATAATAATTGAGGGACTGAATTAAAAAACATAAAATTCCAAAGAAAAAAAATTATTGTCATTCGTAGTGTTTTGTGGAAAAGTGTAATGTGGAAATGACATGCCCTTTAGTTTTTATTTATTTATTTATTTAAATTAATTTTAATATGCTCATGAAATATTCATTGTCCTTATTCCAAAAGGTGAAGGTTCCTCTTGCGTATTTCATGCCCAAATGCATCTAAGAAAATCCCGCTATAACCATGTTGGGTCTAAAATTTGAGTTATCTCTGTATATGCATATGCGAGACAAATCAAATATAGAATTTTGAGCTCTCTAAAAAGTTAACGGAACTTCATAAAATTTATCGTGAAGTTTTCATTCCGTACAAGCCAAATCATGAATTAGTAATTACATGTAATCTCCAAAAAAATCCCAATTGTTATTTCAAGCCTTCTCTTTCTTTTTTTAGAATGGAATATTTACAGAATCCCTATATATAGATCAAATTTTATTCCATGGTATTTACCTCTTTCTTATTCTTAAACAAGTCTCCCAAGAGAGTTTGATTTATCCTTGATTTATATTTCAAACTTATGACCTCAAACTAAAAGAATCTTCTTTCATACCTTCTAAACCAATTCTTTGGGACACATACGTAACAACATGCTTTCAGAAATTACTCTGAAATGGGAATCCATTTCATGTTGGGGGTAAATAAGATGATCCAATTCTCATCACTTCAATCTATAATTCCAAATAAAGCTAATCTTCTACAGCTGAAATTAGTATTTTGCATGTTTTAAAGGAAGTGTGTTAAAAATTTACAATCCCGAGAATAGGTGGAGAGAACACAATGCGTGCAGCATAAAGAAGCATGAATGGATTGGTCAGTGTTGTTTTAACTAAATTCAGAAGCCAGCAATTCCAGCAGATGGCATAGCTTCGAATTGAGGATCTTGGTTTATGTACAGGTCTACAAAAGCAAGTCAAATGACAGATGTTGAATAAATTTATATTCAAATGGTCATTCCAAGGAAGGGCTGGCCTCAATATGCTCTACTTTCATTAACATGTGCGAGGAAGATGGGTAATATTATCCCTACTTCTATGCTTGCACGCCATAATGACCACAACAAAAAATGAAAAAACCAAGATGAAACTTCACTTTCACAAATGACATACCATTCTTTCGCAGTCAGTTTACTTCTCAAAACATCATATTTCAGCACTATCTTTGTCTTCGAACTCTGTGGCAGCAGGTGTTTCTCCATTAAGAGCCTGGTCTTCACCTTCCATATGATCAAGGGCTCTGGCACACAGGTTTTCTTTGTCAATGATACTGCTGTTTAACCTATCATAAGAAACTGATGATAGATGACAATGTTCCTTAAGTATCTTCAGAGGGTCTTCTATCTTTTTCACATCTTCCCGACCTTTCAAATACTCAAGACATGCAGCCAAAGTATACACATTTGGCTTCCAACCTGGTTGACTTATTGAAATTGCTTTCTTTATTGTTTCCGATGCCTTCAGCATCTGACCTCTTACATGATATCCAGTTGCTAGACGATCCAATGTGCTTGCTTCAATCTTGATCCCACTCGCTACAATCTTGCCTACAAATGCCTCAGCCTTTTCCCATAGGCCCTTTTTGGAATAAGCACTGACCATCACATTTGGAATTCGAATATCAAAAAATTTCACAATGGAAACCCACTCTTCCCAAATCCTCTCAGCACCATCAACATCATCCAACTTCAGTAATGAGTTTATCATGCAAAGATAGCTCGAGTTCAAGGACCTCCCTTTAGTCTTGTACAAATTCCACACACGATACACTTGTTCTTTATTCCCAACAGCAGTATATAAAGAGAGAAGAGTTTCACAAGCAAACCTTGCTGACTTACCACTGATTAGTTGTTCTGATCTCCACAACATTGTCAAAGTTTTATCAATGAGGCCAGCTTTCAAGTAACCATTCGCTGCAACAACATAAGCATACCAGTCAATGCTGACAAGAGGATCTGCTTCCATCTTCATTAAAATTTTCTTGATTTCCTCAATGTTGGAAGTGGCTACATAAGCATTCAACAAAATCTTGTATGTGATATTGCTAAAACAAATGCCCCACTTTTCCATCTCTTGCATTAATACCTGTATTTTCTCATATTTCCCCATCTGATAATAGAGGTTTAGCATTACATTATAAGACAGCACATTTCTTACAAACCCCATCTCCCTCATTTTTCGCATTGTGGCCTCCGCTTCCTCCAAATGCTTATAGTGCGCATAGCAGTTTAAAAGAGCACCATAAACCTCCAAGCCTCTCAAACTCTCAGGAACGCTATTAAAATATGTCACAGCTTGTTCCAAGCCATGAACTTTCGAGATTAAATCCAGTCGAACTGCAACATCTCCGGGTGATAAATTATGCCCCCTTTGGTCACTCATCCATTGTGATATCTAACACAAAACAAAATACTTAAACAAATTCCAAGGGAACCAAAAAATTTAGGATGTTATACTAAATATCAAACATTTAGCTACTTGATTAAGTGGAAAAATCAGTTTCAAAATACTACTATAGCCTGCACAAAACTTTCAACTAAAGCTATAAGGCTACTCAACGATCTTTTCAACAAAAACTAAAACAATTACCAATTTGCAATGAAACCCAGAAATTCAATAGCCATAAAAGACAGATTGAATCTATACAAAGCATCAAATGCAGATTTAACAATCAATAACTAAATGGGCACAATCAAAAACACTAAAATAAGTAGATAAAAGAGAGAGGGACCTGAAGAGCGTGGCTAAAACGATGGATTTTACGGAGTTTTCTGATGAAGTGTTTGAGGTCACTATTTGTAACCACTTGGCCTTCTTGAACCCATTTTTCTATAACTGGAATAACAGGGACCATCGGATCTTCCACCATAGAGATCCTACGGTTAAGAGAGTGGGATATAGCGGTTGTGTCTGTGGAAAAGCAAAGAGCCCTTAAAACTCCATGAATGTGAAGGTATAAACTTGGGTTTGATCGAACAAAGAGGTTCATTTCATGGAGCAAAAACAGAGAAATCTTGGAGCTCTTGAGTTGTGGAAGGCTTTTGTTTTGTGGGTTTTAGAAAGGGTTTTATTTGAGTAAATTATATTGTAGTCCCTATTCTAGAACACATTATGAATTAGTCCTCCATTTTGAAAACTCTATAATTTAATTTATTGACTCTTGCTTACTGTTGTCGTATTTAAAATATTTTGGTTTTCTTCTAAATTCTTACCATGTTGGTTTTTATATATCAATTAAAATAATAAAAAGGTACATTTAGGATTTAGAAAAAATTATAATTTTTTTTTTTACAAGAGACTAAGATATAGCCTTATAGGTTTAAAAAAGGAGTGAATTGTAATTGAATTGACAATCCAGGGACCAAGGAATCAAAACTATAAAAATTCTTAAAAACAAGTCAATTAAGTCCAATAATTAAAATCTAAAAAATAATAAAATTATATCAAAATTAATCAAATTATTAAATCATAGCCTTTATATATATATATATATGGAATCATTAGTTATTGCCTTAAATATTATCTTTGACTCTCTTAGATGAATAAATATTAAAAAAAAATTGTTATTCCGTTGAACAGTATGAAATAAGGGACTAATATTTATTTTTGTTAATTTTTTAGAGTTTTATCAAGAGTTTTCAATTATATTACTAAATATCAGTAATCAAAATAAAAAGAATTAAGAAATAGTTTTAGATTATGATTTATCAAGAAATATTTTTCTAACCATTAACTATTTAAAGAATCCATGAAAATATCGATAAAAAAAATATTAAATATATAGTACGATAACAAGAAAATTAATAATCAAATATATTGTAAAGAAAAAACATACAAGTCTATAAATGTAATAAAACATTTTAGTATTTGTTCATTAAAAAATAATTCATTAATAATTTCCAATAATAAGAAAAAGGAGATATATAACAACATGTTCAACTTTTTTTTCATTATTTTTAGTAATTTTTCCTCGATAGTAATATTTTTTATTCAAATATTATGAAAACCACAAGAACAACACTGGGCAGTCATGAATCATGATCAAGACCAACAAAGTACATCATATTCAACCAATCCATAAGAAAGGCTGCAGAAAAAAATCCAAAACCAGAATGAGCCGAGATATTTCAGGATTATGAAAAAAAAAAAGGAGACAAAAAACTCAGTTTTCTTGGAACCCAGCAACCAAAAATCACTGCCACCTTAAACTACCAAAAGCCAATTGAATTTTCCCTGTTTTTCCCTTTTGAACCAATCAAGTGTTGTCAGACATGCATAATGCAAAATAATGAGTTTATATTCGAACAGGTGCATGTCTATCTCTGTTTTTTTCTTTTTTCTTTTTCTTTCATTTTTTAAATATAATTGAAGTGTTCAAGTATTATTATATCCACGTTCGAGGTCAAATGTTTCAAGGCTGATTTATGATCTTTTGGTGTTACTGCATTGGAATTAGCCCATGGTCGACCTCCTTTGTCTCATTTTCCTCCTTCGAAGTCTTTGGTCATGAAGATAAAGTAGAGGTTTGGGTTCTCTGATTATGATGATGAGAAGCAAAAGAAAGATTTCAAGAACAAGAACTTCTCCATAGGTTTTAAAGACATGGTTGCTTCTTGTCTTGATCAAGACCCTTCAAAAAGACC
>Ga0307515_10013418_pt1 | contig 15320 bp, 7 predicted proteins | sample 17_EM_MG_FD_194513 | JGI IMG/M metagenome (GOLD analysis project Ga0307515, IMG submission 194513) | Populus trichocarpa ectomycorrhiza microbial communities from riparian zone in the Pacific Northwest, United States - 17_EM | ecosystem: Host-associated > Plants > Roots > Unclassified | place... | reverse complement strand
TAAATAAATTTTATTAGAGTCTGTTAAAGACCGCGTGCGTATATACGCACGTATTGACCACTAAGCCCCTAACTATTTAATTATATAATTCTCTTATTATTCCCTTCTCTTCTTTACGCAATGTCTTGTTCTTAGCGAGAACTATATACCCTTAGATTTAGATAGAATTTATATTATTCCTTTAAATCTTTCCTAAAGTCTCTCTGCGCCCTTATAGGCGCTTAGTATAAAGCACTATATACTATCTTTCTTACATAGCCTTAGCCTAATTAATAGTTATATAACTTTTAATACTAAAAAGCTTAGGCTAGCCAACCGTTTTAAGAAAGGTCCTATTAATTCTACTAACCCTTTTAGCGCTAATAATTCTTAAGAAACTGATTAAGTCTCTATCTATTTATAATAATATGTATATTATCGATAATAACTTTAACTATTACTAAAAGACTTAGTATTAGGTTATCGGCAAGATTAGTAAGTTTAATTTGTATATTATAGGAAAGATTTTACGCGGATTCTATATGCCTAAGGGGGGCTTTAAGCGGTTAATATTAAATAATACCCGTTAACTTAAGCTAGATAAGGTTGTTGATACAGCTAGGAATAGATTTAATAACCTCTAAAAGCGAATATCTATAAGTTTTATTACAGACGCCATCTAATACGCGTATTTTACTATAGTTAATAGTATATTTAACTCTAACGCGGATATTAAATATCCGCGTATACTAGTAGTTAATATTCTCCCTTATAGAAGGACAGAGTATATAACTTTAGGACCTATTTTAAATAGCGGGGCTTTTATTAACGGCAACTATTATATAATAGAGAATATCTTCTTAGAATAACTGCAGTATAATTATAAAACCGCTTTTAATAACTGGCTTTTCCTAGTATATAGAGATTAGAAAATGGCAAAGCTTATTTAATTATATAAAGAGGAGCGGGTTAAGGTAAAAGGTGCGTATAATAGTTATAAGTATTGCCTATTTTAGGGCTATAGTATATATAATTAAACTTCCTATATATAGTTATACGTACGTTCTATAGGGGTAAAGAAGCCACGCAGTAGTTTTAGCGCTTTACGCCTATATAAACCACCTAGGACGGCGTAATATTCCTAAGAAAAAGGCCTTATTTTATTATATAGAAGAGCTAATCCTCTAAAGCTTTAATGCTTATATTATTGCGTTGTTCTTACTCTATATTCGCGATAAGTGTAATATTAAGGCAGATAGTAAGGCTAAACAATATATGTAAAACTTATCTCTATAGCAATTTCTAAAGTATATTAAGGATATCCGGACAGCGGCTTTTTTAAAAGATATATGCCGTAATACAAATTAACGCACGTCTAATTATTTAGAGCTACCTACAAATATATATTAGCTAGTAGTAATATCGTCCTCTATAGATATATTAAGCTCTACTGCTAATAACTATAATATAGAGTTCTTTATTTATATCCGGTTCCTATAGGTTATTAATACTTATAAGCTTTTAAAATACGCTATTAAGTATATGGATATCGGACTACTAAAGCGTATAATCCCCTACCTTTGCTTATACTTTGCTAGAAGCTTATTAAAGGACTATATATATAATATACTAATCCTATAGCGACTATTAGAATAAACGCTTATAATCTAGTGCTTTAACGAGCTATCCTTATTAATAGTTTAGTTAACCTCCAAGGGCGGTTAAATAGCTTCTTTAAGACAAATTACCTTAATAAACTGCTAAATCTTTAACTTAAGGAGTTGCTCTAAACCTATAGGAATTCGACGTTTAGTATAAACGAGCTATTTAAGTAGAGTGTTCTTATAATAAGTTACACTAGTACGCTCCGTAATATTTTTAAGCGTATATTTAGTAAGCGTATAAATAGCAAACATATAACTAAGTCTCCAGCGCTAGATATCTGCTATCTTATAGATTAGATTAGGAAGGATTTAATTATATAATATATACGGCGCTCGGCGGATTTTAAGGCTCCTTTACTTCTATAGCGTGGATATAAGAAACTTATAAAGGACAGCGTAAATATATTTAACGCCTTCCTATTAACTACAGCCGGTTTACTATTTAATTTCCTTATGTACAGCTTTAGTAATACTAATAAGAATATAAAGGTACTAGGAGAAGCTGCTAAATATATTTATATAGTTTATTATCCTAATATTATACTTATACCTCTACTAATATTACGGAAGTAGGCATAAGCTAAAATACAATATACTAAACAGGGTAGTAATTAAAGAAGGCTACGTACGCGTAACTATGCGTGGTTAATATAAAGATATTTAAATGCAGAACAGAATAGAATACGTCAGGAAAAAATTTAGCAGCATTTAGCCAGCATTTTCAGCATTTCGTAGCATTTCGCAGTATTTAAAACAGACTATACGCATTAAGCAGCATCTAGGCAGCTATATATATATATATAATATATAAAAAAAATATTTTTAGTTAGATAATTGGATATAGTATATTATGTAATTTTGTTTTTATAAATTACTTATAAATTACATAAGTTATTCTACTTCTAAAAAAATTAAAAAAATAAAAACTTTTTTTAGAAGTAAAATAACTTATGTAATTTATAAGTAATTTATAAAAACAAAATTACATAATATACTATATCCAATTATCTAACTAAAAATATTTTTTATATATATTATATATATATATATAGCTGCCTAGATGCTGCTTAATGCGTATAGTCTGTTTTAAATACTGCGAAATGCTACGAAATGCTGAAAATGCTGGCTAAATGCTGCTAAATTTTTTCCTAATATAGGTTAGGTATAGGTATAAATAGGGGTTATAGGGGAACGTATATAGGTGTCTTAGGACGAATATAAGCATAGGTTAAGAACGTTAAAACATATAGGGACGTAAGAACGTATAAGTCCCGTAATAGTACCCCCCCCTTACTTCTAAGCTCCTGCGAGGCGTATTATATCGTATATACTAAAAAAAACCTATTATAGGAAAAAATTTATTAGCCCTTCTCTGCCCTTTTACGTCCTCTGCTATATAGGCTCCTCTAGTTCGGTCCTTCTATATTTAATTATCAGGCTACTAACTTATTAGGCCTAAAGCATAGCCTAGCTTCTATTGCTAGCTACACTCCTATTTTTGCCGCTTAGAGACGCATTATTAAAGCTTATATAGTCCCTTTCTCGCTTCTAGCAGCTCTACGGTCTTCCTTTATATATCTATATATGGTCCCTCCTTACTAGGTCTTGTCCCGAGGCCAGTAGGGCTCCCCTTTCCCCCCCTCCTCCCCCCCTCCGTGGGGGGTGTGTCGTATAGCGTGTGTAGGGGTAGGTAGGTAGGAAAAATAGATGTCGGATTACGGTGCGGTACGGTATAGTGCGGTGTTTGTGGTCGTGGTAAGGTATCTATCAGATAATCTGTATTCTCGGTGGCGTAGGACGTGCACTGGTCACGTGCACGGGTCACGTGCATTGTAAATATCTTCGTCTAAGCCTAGGGGCCCTAGGTCAAGCAACCATCAAGACACAATCAGATCATCAATTAATCAACCCATTTCATCAATAAATAGCTCTATATAAGTTATCTAACAGTTATAAGCCTAGTCCGCCAACATAAGAAGCTATTTAGCTATTACTTAATCATTTAAAGAAATTCTACCTCATCGTCAGACTCTGATACCTCATCGTCACAAGACGACCCTAATCGAAATCCTACCTCAATTATCACAAGACGAGATTCCACGAGATTCCACCTCAATCGTTAAAGGACGATCCTGACAATAAGGACGATCCTGACGATAAGGACGATCCTGCGACAAGGACGATCCTGACGACGAATTCCATCTCAATTCCCATCTGCCTATCAGTTAAATGACTTTATTAACGTCGAGTTCGTCTACCATAATCATCCTTAATAAGCCAGAAGACTGGGAGCAATAGATCTGGCAACTATAAGCCCTCATAGACAAACAAATTTAGGCCCATGTTGACCTAGACAAGGAAGTACCTCAACGAGGTCTACTACAAGAACTACCCTATTCAGAAGTCACAGATTTTAATAAGAATGCAACCTTATATATATAGCTCTTGACGAATTGACAGAGGGCGTATAAGAACAGCAGATGATACTACGACTAGGATATAAAGTACTTCCTAAAATAGGAAGAGCATCTGTAACAGATACGCACTTAGATTACGTCCACAGTATTAATTTAGAAGAAGCTACTGCTTAACCCTTTAGTAACCGTTAAGGAATGGCTATCTTAGTTAAAGGAGAACATAAAACCTACCTTATTGTTTATTAGGAAGAAGGTATAATATTAGTATATAGAAGCCCTTAAGGGGTTTAAACAATTATTAAAATTAAACTAATGGCTAGATTAATGGGAATACGTAATATTACTAGAAGAGAAGTATAAGATCCCTTAAATATTTAATAGAATCTGGCTTTAAGAATTAGTAGACGTTATTTAACCTTTTAGCAATACCTACTGTATAAAGTATACTACCAAGTTAAATAACCCTTAGAAGTTAAGATCTTCCAAATACCGCAGAGTAGTAAAGGAGCTATAAGAAGGACTTAGAATACCCTTAAAGAAAGCCAATACTACTATAAGAGGAAGTACCTTTAATGCAGACTTTATAGAGTAAGCTATAATAGATTACTCTAATACTACTAAAGGTCTAGGGAAAGGAACCTTAGCATATATTAGACGCTTAAAGAGAGCCAAGTCACTAGTAGACGAGGAGACGTCCCATAAGAAGCTACTACCTATATACTTAGCGTGCGAGAAATAAGGATATTCCCTTTAAGACTATTAGTATTTATTTAAAGATAAGAGACCTAAAGGAGTTATAATCGGAGACGCTTGCATTAAAAGGGTGCTAAAGAAGGTAGAAAAGAATAAGGATTTTGCTAACTAGGTTATAAAGATTAGACTTAAAGAATAAGAAGACGAGGCTTAATAACAATAGGATGAGAGCTAGAAGACAGCTAAGATTAAGGGAGAAGCTAATGCGATATTCCTAGAATTGTTTTATACCGGTTAACCTTATTTACTAAAGCTATTAACTATTCTTAACTCTGGAACCACTCTCTATATCTTTAATAACCTCTCTTATTTTTATAACTTTAGAAAAGCTTTAAGATACGAATACGTTATCGCCGACAGCTTAGAAGCGCCTATACTAGGTTACAGTGACGTCACTATCTAAGTCACAAAACTAGACAAAAGTAAGGGAATCCTACGTCTTAAGGACGTTGCCTTTTGTACGGACTTTAATATAAATCTTATGTTGTTCCGTCTACTTTAAAAATGAGGGTACTACTAGGATAATAAAGGAGATAATAATCTTCTAGTTCGGAAGGACAATATAATTCTATATTAAATAGAAGAACGTTATAGATAATAAACTTTTAAATATGTCCAACTAGGAAGTCTATTAGCATTTAATATAAGCCGACTACTACGCTAACGGAAGCATAAAGTATTATTAAAAGACGCTCGTCTAGATTCGAAAGGAGATATATATCTATAGTATCTGCGTCTAGGTTATCTAGGACCTATAAGCCTTTATTATTTAGGTCTTAACGCCTTAGGAGTTAAGCTTTAAGGCCTAAAGACGATAGAATATTAATATTGCAGTCTCGCTAAAATTAAGCGTTAGGTTTTATAAAGGTTCTTAGAATAAAAAATCAATAAACCCTATTTTAACCTCTATATTAACTGGACTGACCTTAAGGAAGCGCATACTAGATTTATACAAGTTATATTTATCTATAACACCTTCTTAAAAAGAACTTTTCCGTATTTTATAATGACGTATAGCAAAGAGAAGGAGACACTATAAGTGCTTAAAGATTTCACCTAATGGATTCGTCTGAGGTATAACCTTAAGGTTAATACTATTAGATTAGATAACAAGCTAGGGAGAAGAAGAACCCTTAAATGGCTATAGACTTAAGGAATTATATTTAAGCCTTCGGCGCTATATACCTAAGTTTAGAATAGTACTACCAAACGCTTAGGGGGTGTAATTATTAAGAGATTATAAGTAATGAGAATTGCTGCTAATCTACTACACGACCTATAGAACGAGATAGTTAACTACGTAGTGTACTTTTAAGATCGAACGCCACTAAAAAGCAATAGTTGGAAATCGCTATATAAGAAGTTCTATACCTTCCTAGCTAATGGGTTAAAAAAGCCGCAATTAGCGTACCTAAAAGCCTATAGCTGTAGGGCGTACGCGATAACGTTGGACGCCTAGCTAAGAAGAAAAGGCTAAGCAAGCTAGATCTACGAGCCTATATCGGCTACCTTGTCGGCTATAACTCTACTAATATCTATAGGATCTGGATCTTATATAAGGGTATTATTATCTCTATAAGGGATATTATCTTTAACAAAAAGACGTTCTTTAATAGTAAGTAAAGGGATATCTTAAAGGACCTACACGCTGAATTAGACACGCTAATTAAGAAGATTTAACTCCCTAATAACTAGACTAAGAATAAGGTCCTTCTAGAAGATAATAAAGAAGTATTTAAACCGTTAATTTAAGAGGAAGACGATAACGTTAATAAGCTAGTTTAAATCTTTAATAAGTTAGTAGACCTTAAGCTTGTAAGAGCTCTTAAAGATATATATTATACGCCACCTCTAACGGAAGAAGATAAAGAATCTCTATGTGCCTTTTACGTTAAGTATCCGATAAAGTTAGATATATAAGATTAAGACGTCGCTTAATGAGCTGGAGACGGGTTTAACACTTAGGGGGTGTTTAACGACTTGGCCAAAGACTTATTTAAGGAAGCCTGTGATAATAGGTTTGAAGACTTTATTACTAAAAGGATTACCTTAGCCTATTACGGCGCCTTCTTAGCAGGAAGGAAGTTTAACCTTAATAGTTAACTTAACGATAGTAATGTTAGATTATAAAGGAAGAACTTACCTTCGCCACCTTAGTTAATCCGCGACCTTAATACGTATCCTCTTTAAGATTATTTCCAAGAGGCTTAACGAGCCTATCTCCAATCTTATTATTAAATAAGGTCGTTTTAAAAAACAGATAAGAAGTACGTAAAGGGATAGTAGGTCCTTAGCTTAATATAGGTGTTCGTCTATAAGACGGATAAGTACAGATTTCTCTAGAAATGTAAGGTATACTTAGTAGTCTACAGAAATCAATAGGCCCTAGGAGACCTACCTACGAGAGCTACTATATTAGCTAGTACGACCTTTTAAACCCTAATGGCGATCACCGTAAAATTTGACCTAGAGATGATATAGATAGATGTAGTTAACGCATTTATCTATTGCGATCTTGACGAGGTTATCTATATAAAGCTACCGCTAGGGTTTAATAAAGGAAAGACAGACAAAGTACTGCGCTTAAGAAAAGCCCTATACGGACTACGACGATCACCACTGTTATGGTAAAAGAATCTTATAAGCTTATTAAATGAATTAGGTTTTAAAGAAGTACCCTAGAAGCCGTGTGTTATACTAAAAGGTAAAATAGTTATCTTCTTCTACGTCGACGATATTGTCTTCTGCTACTAAAAGATAGATAAGAAGAAAGCTTAAGAAGCAATTAATGAGCTAAGTAAGGAATACCAGATAAGTACCCTTAGCGAGCTAAAATGGTTCCTAGGAATCTATATGCTACGTAATTATAGATAAAGGCTCCTATAGCTATCCCAGGAAGCCTATATTAAGAAGATAGCTAATTAGTATAAGATAGATCTTAGAGGGCGTCTTTTAAATACTCCTATGATAGAATCGGAACTCCTCCCTACTAATCACCATATAATCCATCTAACGCGTTTGTCCCCTAATATAGACCTATTAGTCCATCCTATATCCCTACTAGCTTTTATAATGCTATATTAGAGAAAACTGGGTTTAGTACTCTATATAGCTACTATAACGCGTCCAGATATTGCCTTTACAGTATTACGGCTGGTAAGGTTTAATTAGAACCTAAGCTAAGAGCACTATTAAGCGGTAGACAGAGTTATCTAGTACCTGTATGGTATAAGGAGTAGAGTAATCCACTATAAAGGAGATAAGGAAGGAATAAACGGTAGAGGAAGAGATAAAGGAATATGCGACTAAGGATGAGATGACGGAGACGGTAGAAGTAAAGCGCAATTATTTATCTATATTAGCGACGCATTATTTACAGATAACTCCGTTAATAAAAAAAGCTTATAAGGATATATTATAAAGCTATTTAGGGGGCTGATTGCCTAGAGAGCAAATAAGTAGGGTACGGTTATGACGTTAAGCATAGAAGCTAAGTTGTTAGCCCTATTATAGACAGTAAAGGAAGCTATCTTTATTAGTAGGCTATTTAAAGTAATAATGTTACAGCTAAATAAGCCCTTATTTATTAAATGCGATAATACCTAAACGCTCTAACTAATTATAAAAGATACGGTAAAGCTAATTATAAAGCTCCGACACGTTAATATCTATTAATACTAGCTATGTTAGGAATACGCAATAAGACGAGTATGATTTTAATAGATAGTAATAAAGGAGATAATTGCTAATGGACTTACGAAGGCCCTGCCTAAGTAGAGGTTTAAGAGCTTCGTTAATATAATTAGAATAGTGGATATTAAGGAGCGGCTAAATAAGGAGAAGCAACTGGAGGACCTAAGGGAGAAGGTTAGGGCGAGAAGGAAGGATTTAGATAAGATTATGGTTTAATTGACGCATAGACGAATATAAGAAGGTAGCTAGCTTTATCCTTGACTAAGTTAAAGCTAAGGGGGTGTGTCAGATAATCTGTATTCTCGGTGGCGTAGGACGTGCACTAGTCACGTGTACGGGTCACGTGTATTGTAAATATCTTCGTCTAAGCCTAGGGGCCCTAGGTCAAGCAACCATTAAGACACGATTAGATTATTAATTAATCAACCCATTTCATCAATGAATAGCTCTATATGAGTTATCTGACAGTATCTTCTTGGTAGGTTCTTATCGATGCGGTGCAGTATTTGTGATCGTAGGCAGGTACTTATTGGTAGCAGTACGGTGCTAGCGTCGGGTTTGGGTTCCGTAGGCGAATCGGCACGGAGCTTATTGGTTCGTGTAGCAGTACAATGCAAGGCTTGTCGGTTTAGGTAGCAGTACGGCTCGAAGCTTGTTAGTTTAGGTAGCAGCACGGTGCCAGCGACGGGTCGTCTCGTATGCATATCGGCGCGAGGTCTTGTCGGTACGTAGGGCAGTGCGTGTAGGTCGGTAGGACAGTAGTAAGATACCAGCTTCCGTGTTCGTGTTTGTTATGCAGTAGGATGCGAGCCATTAGGTCAAACCAAAGGGCAGTAACGTGCCTGTTTGTAAGCGGTAGCAGTAGGGTGCAAGCCATCGAGGTCGTAGGCGTATCGGCGTGATGTCTTGTCGGCAGGTCGTGATTCCACAGGCGTATCGGCGTGGTGTCTTATCGTACTAGTTTAGAACTCTAGCGTCCTAGTCTACCCACAGCTAGCAGCTCCTGTATTTACCCTATAGGCGTAGAAAGGCATGCTCCGCGACTAGTAGCCTATAGGCCCGCTAGGTGTAGAAAAGTGATCTAAATATAGTGTTATAAAAGTAGGTATGAGCTGGAATACAATGTACTAAATGGGGTAGTAATTAAAGAAGGCTACGTACGCGTAACTATGCGTGGTTAATATAAAGATATTTAGATGCAGAATAGAATAGAATAGGTTAGGTATAGGTATAAATAGGGGTTGTAGGGGAACGTGCGTAGGTGTTTTATACAGTCATCACCGAAATATTGGTAACTCGCTTACTGCAGTTTTCTTATCTTCTGCAAATTCGCTTGATAAGAGCCGCCCATATCACAACGCGCATCAAAAAATAGACCCCCTATAGCCCCACTAAATATGGCTCTATATTTTATATATAGAGGCCTATTTTATAGCTCTATTCTAGGGCTATAAAATAAGCCCTTATTTATATAATTTAGGGCTATTTTTATAGAGTTGTAGGGGGTGCTTATTAATAGGAATGGAGGAGGGTCGCGATCGCGTAGAGCCTTAATTCAAGTTTTACAGCTACCCCCTACAACCCTACTAATACGGCTCTATATTTTATAAATAGAGGCCTATTTTATAGCTCTATTCTAGGGCTATAAAATAAGCTATTATTAATATAAATTGGACTAATATTAGTGGAATTATATAAGGTACTTTGCAACAGCCAAAAAACTTAAATTAAGGCTCTGCGCTGACTAATCTAGAAACTACCCTACCCCCAAAATAAGTACCCCCTATAGCCCCACTAATATAGCTCTATATTTTATAAACGGAGGTATATTTTATAGCTCTATTCTAGAGCTATAAAACAACCCCTTATTTATATAATTTAGAGCTATTTTAGTAGAGTTGTGGGAGGTAGCTATAAAACTTAAATTAAGGCTCTGCGCAATCGCGACCCTCCTCCATTCCTATTAATAAGCACCCCCTACAACTCCATAAAAACAGCCCTAAATTATATAAATAAGGGCTTATTTTATAGCCCTAGAATAGAGCTATAAAATAGGCCTCTATATATAAAATACAGAGCTATATTTAGTGGGACGATAGGGTGTATATTTTTTAATGCGTATTGTAATACGGGCGGTTCTTATTAAGCGAATTTGCAGAAGATAAGAAAACCACAGTATCTTCTGCAAATTCGCTTGATAAGAACCGCCCGCATTACAATACGCATCAAAAAATACACACCCTATCGTCCCACTAAATATAGCTCTGTATTTTATATATAGAGGCCTATTTTATAGCTCTATTTTAGGGCTATAAAATAAGCCCTTATTTATATAATTTAGGGCTATTGTTATAGAGTTATAGGGGGTGCTTATTAATAGGAATAGAGGAGAGTCGCGATCGCGCAGAGCCTTAATTTAAGTTTTACAGCTACCTCCCACAACTCTACTAAAATAGCTCTAAATTATATAAATAAGGGGTTATTTTATAGCTCTAGAATAGAGCTATAAAATATACCTCCGTTTATAAAATATAGAGCTGTATTAGTGGGGCTATAGGGGGTACTTATTTTAGGGGTAGGGTGGTTCCTAGATTAGTTAGCGCAGAGCCTTAATTTAAGTTTTTCGGCTGTTGTAAAGTACCTTATATAATTCCACCAATATTAGTCTAATTTATATAAATAATGGCTTATTTTATAGCCCTAGAATAAAGCTATAAAATAGGCCTCTATTTATAAAATATAGAGCCGTATTAGTAGGGTTATAGGGGGTAGCTGTAAAACTTAAATTAAGGCTCTGCGCGATTGCGACCCTCCTCTATTCCTATTAATAAGCACCCCCTATAACTCTATAAAAACAGCCCTAAATTATCTAAATAAGGGCTTATTTTATAGCCCTAGAATAGAGCTATAAAATAGGCCTCTATATATAAAATATAGAGCCATATTTGGTGGGGCTATAGGGGGTCTATTTTTTGATGCGCGTTATAATATGGGCGGCTCTTATTAAGCGAATTTGTAGAAGATAAGAAAACTGTTAGGGCATTGAGCAGGCTGATGGAATGATACATATGATACTCTATGAGGAAGAATCTTAGGGGCTCGAAGGCCCCGAGAAGATATCTACACGATGGCCCGCGCGCTGTCATGTGACATGTCGCTGAGCTTAAAGAGACTGCCTAAGTATCCCCCCCCTACCAACACACCCCCCTAGGCTCTATGAGCTCTAGCGAATAGGAAACTCCTCCGGGATGACTATACCATACTCCGTAAGGTTGTGGTTAATAGATAGGGGTAGTATAAGTAGTAAGAAATGAAATTAGGAAAAATGGAAATTTTTCGAATATCGACGACGCTCGATCGCCCGTCTCCTATGCTGAAAAGTAGTATTAGTAAGCTTTTAAAATTTGGAACTAAGTCAATTGGCATTAAATCCGAGGTTCCGCTAGTCGTAGTATAATTTCCTAATTAGGCCTAGTTAACCTAGGAGACTTTGGTAACTGTAATACCTATCTTAAACGCCTTATGGGCGACCTTTAGTAGAGCCTTTGTTAAGCCGTCTGCTGGCTAGTCTACGCCCGGTATATAGTGTAGTTTAATCCTACCCTATTTAATATTATCCTTGATCTTATAGAGCTTAATATCCGCATAGCGCTCTTTCAGCACCGGTTGTTTGCCCTTAGTAAGTGCTTATACGTTTGTACTGTCCGTGTAGATCTAAACTGGAGCTAGATCCGTGCCGTTGTAGCTAAGGGCTCTTAGGAAGGTCGTGATTTTAATTGCTTCTTATGCTGCCGATTTAATTACTAGGTACTCTGCCACTGTAGAGGATATCGCTACTGTTAATTGCTTCTTTAAGGCCCATTTAATTGGAGCTTTAGTTAGTTTGATAAACTAGCCTTAAGTTAATTTGCGGTTATCTAGGTTATTACTGTAAGCTACATTAATATACACCTCTAGGTTAAGTCTCTTAGGGTTATACTGCTTGCCACTATATATTATTCCATAGTCTTTTATACCTTAGATATATCTAAATACTCTCTTAACGTGCGCTTAATGTTTATTAGGTAGGTTAGCTGAATATTATAATAGCTTTCCTGTAGCCGTAGATAGGTCTAGCCTCGTCTAATATAAGAGCTAGGTAAAGGATCTAATGGCTTTTAGATACTACTTCTTGTAGGTCTTATCTATAAGGTCTTCTAGATAGCGCTTTCTTAATTAAAGGCTAGTAGCTATTAGTGTCGCTTTTAGGTTAATTCCAGTGAGCTTAAAGGACTTAAGGATCCTCGCTATATAGGCGTCCTACACGATTACGATCTTTTAATTAACTTAGTCGCGTACTATATAAATCCCTAGGAAGAATTAAAGCTCTCCTAGGTCCTTAATCTTATATCGTTTCCATAGGAGCTCCTTAAGGGCCTTAATGACTAGTATTGTCGCCGCCGTAATTATGATATTATCTACGTATAAGTAGAGATAGGCGTCCTAGTGTTCGTAGTGTCGAAATATATAAGGATCTTCGTTAATTAGGTTAAATCCTATCGTCTTTAAGTACTCCGTTAGGGTGTTATACTATAGTAGAGGTGCCTGTTTGAGGCTATATATCGCCTTTAGTAATAGATAGACTAACGTACGGTCGTCATTTTTAAATCCTTTTGGCTGTTATATGTAGATTGAGTGCTTCCTTATAAAGCTGTTTAGGAAGGCCGTAATAACGTTGATCTGGTGAGCCTTAAGGTCATATACCGCGATTAACGCTAGTAGTATCCTACATGCAGTTAAGGTTACTACCGCGGCATATATACTGTCATAGTTAATATTCGCCACTTAGTAGTTACTATATATAACCCACCTTGCCTTATACCGGATCACCTCTCTAGATATATTATATTTGAGGTTAAAGACAAACTTCGATAGTAGTACTTATGCGCCCTTTGGTCTTTTAACCAGTTAATACATCTTGGCCTTTTGGTGTTAAGTTATTTTAACTATTAGCGCTTAACGCTAGTAAGAAGCTTCTGGTGACTATAGAGCCTTCTTTAACGTTTGTAGTATTTTAATCTTGTATGGGGCTTCTAGATAAGGTTCTTAAGGAGCCGGCTATATCTACATATAGGATAAGAATGCAATCGCCATATAAGAGACCTTCTTCTTTTGGCTACGAGTATTTACTCTAATAGGAAGCTCCTCTAGTTTAGAAGCCTCTGTCTCTATACCCCCCTTAAGCTATTAGTTAATTTAGTAGACTTTATTATTATCTAAGTTAACGTTATCTTAATTGTTATAGTCTTTATTATTGCTTTTAGCAATTAACGGTATTATACTCTCCCTGCCCACTAGGAGTAAGTTAGTAGTTAACTACCAGGCTACCTTCTTAAAGGCTCGCAACGCCTTAGCTGCGTCCTTTATAGTAGGTGTATTGGTTATTTAAAATATAGTGGCGTACTGTTATATATCTCTATGCAGGTTAGTCGCCTTCTTAGAAACTGGCGCTGACGCTAAAGAGTTCCCTAACTCCGTTAATGGGCTCTAACTTAATGACTAATTTGACTGAGTTGACGGGCCTAGTTCTAGTAAAGGAGACGACTATAATATTGCCTCTCTTGGGCCTAGTTCTCCTAGTACTAAGTCAGGAGTATAGGGTCCTTCTAGTTTATCTATACGGTGTTCCTTTTCTTCTAGTGCTTTTATAGTAGGGTAGGTAACTATAGTGACTATAGTAGTGGTCAGACCTTGTGGTTTTGGTAGTAGTTCCGGCTCTAGCTCCTACACAGTAAGCTTATCCTTTAGCGTGGCGATCGGTAGATCTTAAGCTTTATTAAATGTTACGTCGCGCGATTATATAATCTTATTCTCAGCCGGTATCTAGACACGATAGATGTAACCGTTATTGCCTTTATAACTAACTAGATGTCCTTTCTTAGCTTATAGAGCTAGCTTCCTTAATTATATACTTTCTGGTCCTTTAATATAGATATAGGTAGTCGTATTATAACGTCGTAGATATAATATATTTGGTATACGCATTTTAAACGGCTGGTTATAGTACTTAGTATTAATTTGAAATAGTAATCTGGTCTCTTTTCCGTAAGGTATTCTGTTCTAAATTCGAATTACTGTCTTATAAGCTTTATCCTATAGGTGTTCTAGTAGATTAGCCTTAATTATTATTAATCTAGCTATGCCTAATATGATGCCTTTAATGCGTTCGGGCGTTCCGTTTTGCTTAGAGGTATAGGGAGCTATACATAGTACGTTTATGCCTATTAATTTAGCGTATTTGGTAAGCTTTTTAATACCAAATTCTCTGCCGCCGTTAATTACGAGCGAGCCGATATATCGTCTAGTTTGGTTATACACTAGATTATTAAGCTCTTAAAGCCCTTCTACAGCGATTGTCTTTTTGGTTCTAAAGAAGGCGTATATATATTTAGTATGCGCTTCTATAAAGATTGCCATGTACTTATTACCCCCGACTCCCTCTAGGGTAAGGTAGAAGGTATTAGTATACACACGTTTAAATGGCCGCTAAGGTGATGTAGGTGTAGTACGAGAGACCTAGCGCTTTGCTATCGCTAGGTAATAGGCTTCGCATTAAGTTAGCTTGCCTGTAAGGCTGAAGTCGCCTATCTTAGCTACCTTTTATAGTACATCCTTGCCCACATAGCTGAGATGCTAATGCAGTATATTTGTCACGGAACCCGACCGCAGGGGCCTCCATAGGAGAACCCCGTGCTCTCGCGTACACCTCGCGTACAGCTTATGTCAGCTACGCGAGGGTATATCACCTCCTTACGCCCTCGACCCTTACGATCGA
>Ga0307515_10013417_pt1 | contig 15321 bp, 12 predicted proteins | sample 17_EM_MG_FD_194513 | JGI IMG/M metagenome (GOLD analysis project Ga0307515, IMG submission 194513) | Populus trichocarpa ectomycorrhiza microbial communities from riparian zone in the Pacific Northwest, United States - 17_EM | ecosystem: Host-associated > Plants > Roots > Unclassified | place... | reverse complement strand
CATGGGTATTTTGACTGGCATACCATTGAGTTATAATCAAACAAACAAAATCATTTCTTAAAGACTCAACTCATACAATCAATCAAATGTTGAGATATCAATTCAGATGTATATAATATCTCATATCAAGAAATCAATCTCAATAAATGACTATGTTCTATCATAAAAAAAGATATAATAAATAATATATATTACTAAGAAGTATGATCCATTTTATATTAAAAATTCAAAATTTATGTTATTCTTTTTGTATATGAAATATTATTCACTCACCTTACTCAGAAGTAGTAAGAAAACAAAAGCAAATATCGAAGGAATCTTCTTAACGCTTAGCCCATGGAATATCAGGAGTATCTAAATATAAATGAAGACATGGTCAAAACGACTCAAAGCCGATAACATAAGAGAATAAAACTCTAAGATTATTGACCAAAACGTAATTATAAATGTCAAACAGATCCACCTAATCATTAACAAACATATCTCAAACTTACTGAACCTAAAAGAATTGTTCATCCTTCACGGCTGGGTCAACCGATCAACTGAAATTTACCAACCATTCAACCAAAATCATCAAGACAACCAGTCGACTGAAATTGATCTACCGGTCGACCAAAACCAGTCAGGCCAACTGGTTGATCGAGATTTCAGAATCCCAATCCACCAGTCTCTCTAAAAATGATAGATCTTCAAATTTCAACTAAAACCTCAAAAACCCATAACAATTAACTCCTAACATTTCAATTAACCCATTAATTAAACTAAAAAATATAAACTTTAAAACCCTAAATCTTAACAAATTCAAAATCATAACTAATAACAACAATTATACATATCAAAGTATAAATATTACCTTAAAAACTTGTTTTATTTCCCTCTCTTCTCTTTTCTTTATTTCCCTCTCTTCTCTTCTTCTCCTTTCTCTCTTTCTCCCTTTTGGTTTCCTCTCTTCTAATTTCTTATTTCTTCTCTTTTTTTTTCTTTTTTTGTCATCCTATTTATATCTATCATTTTTAAGCAATTATCAAAGTATCTCTCATTTATTTATATCTAATATCTACTCCTTCAAGAGTATTGTTGTCCTTTCCTATCAAATCTTTCTTGTTCTTTCAAAATATTACAAATGTGATGAACGAAAGTTATTTTTTCTATAATTAGTTTAGTATGTTGGTATCTTCTGGATTATGTATTCAAAAGCACTTATTATTTGATTATCAAATTAATAACATTAATTTTATTTATCAAAAGTTATTTGTAATTGTTTTTTTGCACCTCCACGGTTGCTGCATTTGCATTGCAATGATTTTAACATGACTATAGCTATCACATCATGCACTAATAAGCTAGCTTATACTTTTTTATATATTAGATAGTGTTTCTAATTTACTTTTGTATAAGTTAAAATAATTTATTAAAAAAAACTATTGTTTTAAAACAGCAATTAAAAATATTTTTTAAATTTTATTTTTTAAAACAGAACTATAAAAACTATTTAAAATACCGAACACATAATTATAAGAATTTTAATATTTTTAAATGATGCATGGTCCTTGTACATGAGCACCTCTGTATTTGAGGTCATGATCGAATAAAAACCAGGTGCCAATCATTGTTTCTTCGCTTTCTTTCTATGCTCTAACGGTTCCCACTCCTCTTTACGGCTCGCCAATGCTTCCATGAATGTCCAATGATTAGTCCAATACTTGTATTATTAAAAATTAAATATTGAAGTTCATGGAAGGTTTGTCTTAATTTTAGAATTTGTGGGAATTAATCGAGTACGCGGAAGCTGGTCCGGACACTCCATGTGAATCAAAAAAAAAAATTATTTAATTAATTAAAAGGAATTATTTCTCTCAAGCAATTTAGTATAATGTATTAAGAAATTAAATCTTAGTTACATAACTAATAGCAATTTAAAGTTAAAGGTAATATTTATGTAATGCAACTCTTAGCTAGTGTTATTGTAAGGCGAAGTGAATAGTGAAAACAACATGCATATGAACGAAAGAGTCAAAGATTAATATAAAAATATTAATTGAGATTTATTTAATAATTTAAACTTTCAATTTTTTATTTCTTTAACATAATAACAAAATATTAATAATTAAATATCAATAGTTCAAATCTTACAACTTTTGTTTTTTCTAATTAAATTAATAAAATTAAACACGATATAATTACAAATTTATAAAGTAAAATTATTCATTAAATGTTTTTATTTGAGAAGACATGCAATATAAATTATAAACAAATAAAATAAAACACACGGATTAAAATAAATTTTTAAAACTTATAATGACAAATGAGACTTATCAAAGCCTCCATTACAAGGAATGTAATGGATCATTTCGTTATATTACATCACTTATTCTTTATATTAATAACATTACTTTTTTTAAATACTACACGTCGATTATATTAAATCGTATAAAACATATCATGATTTTTTGAGTTGACTCAAATCTGCCCAAGATCGAGCTTGCATGATCCGACTATGTTCACCGAGAATAAAGGATAAAGGATTTCTTTACATATCATCACAGCGGATCTTGGGGACTGGAGTTTCCGGATTTATGATATAGGAAATCAACACATCGTTGCTTCTTCAGAACCATGGCATTGAAAGTCCAATGACATCGGAGATAAAAACCCATATGGCTTCACATTGTTGCTAAACGCTGACTTGAAATTTCATGCCAACTTTTTATTCAGAAAGCGATGATCCACCAGGTGTCACAAGCAAAGCAAATTACCAGTAGCAATTTTAATATTTAATGTTCTGTCTATGAAATTTCCAAGATTGCAGATTACACGCATAAGACTCGTTAAATTTTGCTGGTAATGCCCTGCCAAGTTTTACACAGTTTCTTGCTAGAAACAAAAGGAGGGGGGTGGGGGGGAAGCAGAGATTCGCAAACGCTGCCTGTATCGGTGCGTAGGACACAGAATGGAATTAGATCCTGACTTCTATGCCTTCCTTCAACAAGTGCTCTTTTACAGACCGAATGGGCACCTGCAAGCCAGAAAGTCTGAGATTTTGCAAAGCGATAAAACCAATAAAGAAGATGACAAGATAGAGCAGCATGTTCCCAAAGCTCTTATTGTTGTGGGAGGCGGCAACTTGAGATTTTCATGCTGTAAGTTTCACAATATAGAACTCCAATCTCTAATGGTTCATCAAATGCCATCTCATGACATTAAAAAAAAAAAAAAAGGGAAATGCATTCAGTAATATATATATATATATATATATATATATATATATAAAGGGATTTTTTTAATAAATTAAACAGAAGAAAAAACTCGATTGATGATGAAAAACATCTTTTTTTGGATTTGGATGCTAAAAAAAGCAATCAAACGATTGCTAGCTATACCTCTTTCCTATGGAAAATGCCAGCAGCGAGGGCAGCAGAAGCATTTGTCTTTGAGAACACATCTGAGAAGTGTTCAACAGCACCTGCACCACTGCTTGCAATCACAGGGATGTTCACAGCATCAGAGATCATCTTTATTAGATCTATATCAAATCCTTTCCCTTGACCTGAAAGGCAACACAAGTAATTTTGAGAATTGAAAGAAACAGAATATCGATTCAGTAGAACACCAAACAGAATATATGAATGCACATGCACTGAAGCGAACAATAAAGCCTCTAGAACCCATTGAAATAGTATTGAAACAGTCTTCATATCATTGACAACCACAAACTAATGCCATCACTTTCAGGAAGACAAAAAAGAAAGAATCAGTTATGCACATTTTCTGAAGAAATAGTAAGAGAAGAATCATCCTAGCCTCTTTAAAGAAGCTTCAGGGCAGTACTCTTTCTCCAAGATTATTCCATTTTTTTATTGCAGAAAATCTAGTTGAAACAGGCCTTTCCCTGAGAAGTAAGAGTCCTCACCATCACAGTCAATGCAATTCAGTAATATTTCTCCAGCCCCCAGCTCTTCAACTGCTTTTGCAAGTTCATAAGCTCCAATTGGTCGACCTTCTCGCCCACCATTAATCTTAACAGATGGGAAAGAAAAGAAGTGAAAGAAATGGTCAGTTAATTTTGGCCTGTGCGGGGAATTTGTAGCATGTCAAATTAAAATTACCACATGCAACCCACCATCAGCACTGAAGTCAAGGTGGTGATGGTTATGTCAAAATTCTGTTTGGCTGACTAAAATTTGACGATTCAGGAACATATTATTTATAGTCTTCTAAAAGTAGTGAAGTTATTTGAGCATATGAATGAACTAAGTGTAGACTGACAATGACAAGAGTAGCATCTGGAAATTAAAGGGCATGTCAGTTGAGAGAGAAAATTAACATTCTTCTATGACCCTCTTTGTCCTTCCTGGTGTAGGAACCCTACTATCTTGCAATAGAAGCAGAAATTTTACCTCGGTTTTACATACAGGTATTCACCCAAACATATATGTAAATGGCAAGCTAGCATGACAGACACGTGCATGCTAGAGCTTTTAAAATCTCTATCATTTTGCCAGAATGATGGCTAGAAATCAAGTCAAACAGGGTGTAATTAAAAAATACCAACGTTCCAGAATTAAGATTCAGTTTTAATTGCATTAAGAAATAAAGCTTACCGTGCATTGATACCAGGCATATTCTTCTCCATTTGGACCTGACACAATTGTGAAAACCTAATAACCATTCGACATACAATCTGATTACAGAGAACGAATCTAAGCGCATAACTCTCTTATGCATGTATGCACACATTATGCTTGTCGAGAAATTCATTTGGCAGCATAAGAAGGAAACTAGATGGTAAGAGTTAAAAGCATGGTTAAAATCTTGGAAACAAAAAAGGTAAATGATGAATAACAGTTAAACTTAAATGAAAGACGATCCATTAGATATCTAGTGAGACTCGGGATCTTATTATTATTACCATCACTATTATCTTTACTTGGAAAATTTCTTATTATATAGGATCTACCACACCCTCATTCCACCATTTTAGCACTTGAACCAATCGCAAGGGCTTTTTGGATCTTATGGATTTAAAGAATACCATGAACAACCAGTACATATGTATTCAATAGCAGATTTCAAGGAAGTAAAAGGAGCTAGCAGAAACAAATTCTTCTTACCTGGGTTAGTCAACCTAATTGACTTGAACTCCACATCACTAGGATCATTGAGGTACACTCTACGAGGGTCAATACTTACAACAACTGCCTGCAATCAAGTATTATCTCCTGTCATGTCACTAGAAAGACAACTTGATCTATGTTTTCCAGCAATACTGAAAACATTCTATAAGCTCACTTGGCAATAACATATAAGCCAACTTTGCAAACACAAACTTTTACAATTACCATCTGTTCTTCTACCGATGTGATAAAATTGAAATGGTGTGAAAACCTAATCAGATTAGCTAACACTATCATGTCTTTGTACCTTGACAGGTGCCAGAAAATCTTCTATTTCCATCTCCCGGTTGCAGTTGTACAGAAATTAAAGGAGGAAAGAAAGAATTGAGCACAAAAATGGAAGAGGGATCCAACCAACATAAAATCATTATATGCTAGAAGAGCAAGATTTGCCAAGGAGAAGCCATCAAAACCCAGTGAACTATATTTTGTTCATGAATACATGTAAGGACCCAAACTGGAAACTGAATTTCAGTTAGTAAAATGCTATACAGAAATGGAGCCAACAACATTTGTCACCACATCATCTACATAATATCTGTTTGTTAATAAACTAAAATGATACAATTCACAATTAGTCAATCATAATCATTTGACAAGATTCATCTAAATCAAACATGTGAATATCTGCATCCTTTCTGCTACTCTAGACACCCATTAAGAGCATTTATATGTTACAAAGGCAACAACTCTTTCCAAGAGTATGGTGGTTCAAATATTTCAAACTACACAGGAATTTACCTGATTTCCATAGACTCTTGATATCTGTTCTATGCTGCTCTTCCCAGTCTTTACCTACAAGTGGAGTCCAAGGGCAATTAGGAGGAAATGCACAAGGATGTGAACCAAACAGAACTTTTAAGTAAATCAAATACTGGGAAGTGCTGATGATGGGGAATGAAGAAAGGCAAGATGGGAATTGATATTTGATTATTTAGGCACTTTAGTGTTGTATGATTATTCTAGATATTAGTGTTATTTAGGGGCATTAGTACTTATTATCTAGTACTTCAAATAACAATCTAGTTTATTTCTTATTTATTAGGTTTTTCTAATCAATTTTTTTAAATTTCCCATTATCATTACATTTTACCTTTCCTTATTTTATTTGGTTTGGTGCTATAAATATGCACCTACCTAGACATTCAGTTGTTAAAACTATTGATCAAATAAATTGAGTTTTCCTAAGAGAATTAGTTATGTTGATCTCTGTTCTTGTTTAGTGATTCTACAGCAATTGCATACCTTAGTTTTTAAATATTCTTCTGCAGCATGGACTGCATCACTTCCAATAGAAATCTTATCAGCCCCAGACCTGAAATATTCGGATGCAACTTCCAAGCTAGAATAATACCTGAATGGAGAATGACTTAATGATAATATGCCTACGCACCTAACTAATCATTAATGACACGTGAAGACGACAAGGAAACTATATATTGGGGAAATTATGGGAAAGATTGTATGCATACAAGTTGGAAAAATGTTGGGCCGTAAGATTGATCTGCCACATAACACTGAAATCATACCTGTCATTGGAATCAGTAAAATCTCTAATTCCACCTCCAACTGTCAACGGTACAAAAACATTTTCTGAAGCGCATCTCAAAACCTTCAAGAGCATGGCAAAACAATTAAAATTATGGATAAATGATACTTCTGTCTACAAGTTACCAACAATTTTCTTATTTTTAGCATGTAATTAAATAGCTACAAAACCAACCTGCAACATTGGCAAATCACCCAAGGGAAAGTCGCGGAAGCCAGTGATATTCAAAAAACTAACCTGAAATTCAACAATAGCATGTTAAGCACATTATTACTGCTCCTTGGCAGTATATGGATCAAATTAAATCAGGTAAAGAAAGCATACCTCATCAGCACCGTCTTCGTAATACTTTCCAGCAAGTTCCACTGGCTTGCCAAGGTTTCTAACCTAAAAAACTCTCATCAATAATACCATTAATGAGATGCAAATACATATTTTCACCAATGGTTACAATTCAGGAAAAGATTGAGACCAAATAAGTGCATTCACTTAGAATCATCAACTTCTTTCCCTTTTTCTTGGCTAAATAGAATCAAAAGCTTCTTTTTTTCAGGTGAAGGCATTAATCCATCAGCACAACACAAGAACATTCACCTTAAAATGTAACTGGAATCACAATGAGTAATTCGATTCCACAATTCCGGCATTCATTGTCAATTGAAAACAATAATCCATCAAAGATAAAGGATTCCAACCTTAAGAAATGAACTTCAGAAGCATGTCCAAGAAAGAAACAGACAAAACAGCTAAAGCATTTAACAAGGTAATTGAAAAATGCAAGATGTATGTTTGCTTAAAATGTGTATATCTTAGGCCCATTTCAAGGTTTCACAAAGTTCTGGCGCTATTTTTTCTACTAGCACTTTCAACATGCAGTGGTCTCTAGTCACATGCCAATCCCACACATTGCAAGTGGTATTCTTCGCCATACCTCATTCTTTTCTGCATGTTCTCTTACATTGTACTGGTCTCCTTTGGTTACAACAAGATCTCCTTCGTCATTTGTCCTCACATCAAGACAAGCAATTACCTAAAGAGAAGCAATATCACTGAGCGTAGGACCTTATGAAGAACACACATACACATACTTGGATAAAAATGATTAGTTCGAGTGCATTCATGTGAGCAGTTGCTGTGGTATAGAATTGTCATTTTTCTTCCTTATAGAGAAATTCCTCAGGAGCCTTTCTAGGACTTTCTTTATTTGACACACAAAGCAACAGGAAGGCCCTTTTATTTTGATATTCTGCATATGTACTCATACTTTTAGAGGATACCTTGTTCTCCTCCATGCAATCATGCCTCATGTATATCTTCAATAGAATTTTTATTTATCTGAAAGAACTAAGAGAACACACAAAATGGATATCCTTCCTAAAAGAAAAGAAAACTGAAATTAAAAAGGAGAGAGAGAGACAGAGAGGAAACTACAGTCCCACTGATTATCAGCTGAGAAAAAGTATTTATAATCCTTTAAATGGCAATAAAAAATTGTATTATCTCGCAGAAATCGCCTCAACATACAGCAGTTCTTAAATCTCTGTGTTCAAAAAACTCAAATCCAAACAGATGCCAAATTCAAAGGATGAAAAACCATGAGAGCCATTCAGACTCAGTGTAGTCACAAAACAAGATTTGTAGCAGGGACAAGGAAAATTCAAAACAACTTAGATAAAACTTAAGTTTGGGAAATATTACCCTCTTTGCAAGTTTTGATGCTTTCCTTTCAGTACGCTTCTGTCTTCAAATAAAGTTTCATTTCATTAGATGTTTCAATAAAGAAGTCAAGAGACATTGAAGTTGCATCAATTTCAGAGTACACAGTCTACCTCTGTCAGAGATGACTTTGGAAGCAAAAAGCTCCTCAATACTGAAAGACCAACATCTGTGAAATTCATTTTAGATCATATCAATCAATGTTAAATAGACAGTCTTATTAACATTCACATGCAAAATTAGTTACTGTACAGCATATCAGAGAGAATTAACCACCTAATCTCAAGCAGAAAACAAGAAAATGATTCTATATATACTTTTCATACATTCTTCACTGTATGTACAAGAGATTCAAGATCATTAGGGCAGAAAGTATCCAAATCCAATGGTAAAGTCTTGAAGGAAAAAAACAACCCCCTTCTTGAACGAAGAGGGACAACAAAACGCAAACGTCAAGATTGTTTACAAAGTGGAGCTGAAATTTAATCATGTTAACAATCCTTATGTTGAAGAAAAAGAAAAGTAGAGGTTATGAACAGCTTGCCTCCACTCTTCTCTGGATGGAATTGAACAGCATGCACTTTTCCCTTTCTAACAGAAGCTATAAATTCATCACCATAATTGCAGGTAGAGGAAATCCACTCTTTATTTTCATTTGACTGCAAAGGAATGCTCATAAACCAAATATACGCATAGCAGAATTATGCAACAAGATAACTGATACGATGAGACGAGAAAAAGAAAGACGCACTGGCATGGCACGGTAAGAGTGAACAAAATACACATGGCGGTTTCCAATGTCATCCAAAATTTCAGAGTCTTTAGTGATTTGCAAAGCATTCCAGCCAATATGAGGTACTCTGAAACCATTTGAGGAGTCAAACCGCCCCACCACGCCAGGAATCAGACCAAGACCACCCACTGAGACAAATGCAGAAATTCAAATACTCTATAAGGAAAAGGAAAAAAAAATAGAGAAAGAACAATGTCAAAGCTTCCAATTTAGCAGAAAAAATTACGAGACTGACCTGGACCATTCTCCTCGCTGGACTCGAAAAGTAGCTGAAGCCCAAGACAGATGCCTAAAAATGGGCGATCATTCTGAATATAGGTACAGAGTGCTTCGCCCATCCTGCAAATGTTAATACAAAAAAGAAATGGATTGTTAAATATTAGCACAAACAGCAACAATTGGAAAAGAGAAAAGACAGACAGATAGACAAACCCAGTGTTGTTAAGGACATCCATAGCAGGTGCAAAAGCCCCAACACCAGGAAATATAAGACGCCTTGCATTTAGAATGTCTTTCGGAGTTTGTACCTGTTTGATTTTATTTCATTTTTCCAAAATAAAATCATAAATTATTATTGCATTACTTACATACACTCAAAAAAGATGAATTAAAAAAATAAATAAAAAATAGCACATCTTTGATTTGGAAACCGAGATGACGAATGGCGTTTCGGACACTACGGACATTTCCAGCACCATAATCAAGCAGAGTCACTACTGCAAAATCCATTAAAAGAAAGAAAAGGAAAGAAAAAAAGAAGTTTTAGTAAAAGATGATGTTGTGTATATGTTTAAGGAGATAGATGAAGAAAAAGGGGACCTGAATCATCATTGGATGCACGAACTGAGAGATTTCTAGGTGACTTGAACTTCGAAGGAAGGTGGTTTCTCGAGAAATTTTTTGAAAGAGATATAAGAGAAGAAGAGGAGGAGATGGATGGAGTTTTGAAGGAAGAAGTAGGAGGAGGAGTAAATGGTGCTGCCTCCATTACAGCTTTCCGAAACCACTGCTTCGACTGCGGCTCCACAGTATTTCGAAACTCCTGTCCTGCTAATTTTCAGTAGTCGACGATTTGGACTTGTACTTGTGTTCTGTTCTGTTCTGTTCTGTTCAGTTCTAGGGTGTCGTCAAGACTTTGTTCCCTCTGCTCCTCCTTTCTTCTTATTTCTTGTTATGGGCTAAAAGTCTACGTTCAGTTTGGGCCATTATCCACTAATATGGATTTGGGTTTCTAGTTAAAAGAAAATCGAACTAGAAAACAAGAAGTAACGAACTCTAAGTAGCTAATAAGTTTTTTAAAGTATTTCTTTTTTGTGTTATTCAGAAATATTTTTAAATAATATTTTTTATTATTTTTAAAAATTTATTTTTATATCAACACATCAAAACTGATAAACCAAAGAAAAATTTTTCTATGGAATGTGATTCTGTTTTTTTTCTATTACAAAGTAGTGTTTTATATATATAAGCAACTTTCTTAAGATAACTATAATAGGAAAATGAATTTAATCATACAATTATCAAGATGTATATAATCATAAGATACAGAAATTAATTCCTAATATTTTAATTTTACAGCTCATACTTACACTTCCTTTTAAGTTGGTGCAAAGATGTCTTCAATACCCAACTTGTTAATTAAGCCATGAAAGCTTTTGTTAGAGACAGTATTTGTGAGCATATCAGCAAGTTGATCTTCTGATCTACAAGAAAAAAAGTGAAACACTCTTTCTTCGAGATTTTGTTTAATGAAATGTCGATCTATCTCAATCGATTTTGTTTGATCATGTTGAATTAGATTTTAAGATAGTTTAATTGCAGCTTTATTATCATAGTCAAATTCATTCTTGAGTTGGGAGTGAAACCAATTTCTTAGAGTAGTCTTCTAAGCTAGGGAAGTTCACAGAGACCTTTAGTCATTCCTCTAAACTCGGTCTCAGCACTTAACAATGCTACTACTTTCTGTTTTTACTCCTTCATGTAACTAAGTTGCCACTAATAAAAATAAAGTAGCCAGATGTGGATTTTTTATTAGACAAGTTCCCTACCCAGTCAAACATCCATTTAACCTTTAATATCTAAGTGGCCATTATTGGAGAACATAAGTTCTTTCCCTGGAGTGGATTTTAGATATGGAATTATTCAAACAATTAGATCCAAATGGTCCTTGCTAGGACAATGCATGAATTGATTGGTTAGGCCAACCCACTAATCGTTGATATCTCTTTTTATATGTTTGTTCCTGATCAGGATACACTTTAAGTTTATGATTCTGAATTGTTGGAATGTTTATCGGCTTGCAGTCAAGCTTTCTCACTTCAATCAGAAGGTCCAATACATACTTTCTTTTGGAAATAAAGATGCTTCGTTTTGATCTAGCTTGTAACACCTCACCCCACTCGCAAGATATTGTCTGTTTTGGCCTACAGACCTCACGGATTTGTTCTTGCCACGCATGACCCCAAAACACGTTTTACTAGTCAAGGTGAGAATGCTTATATAAGGCCCTCCCCCAAGTTCTCACCCGCCGATATGGGATATTACAATCCACCCCCTTAAAGAGCCCAACGACCCCGTCGGCACAACCGAACAACCAATGAGTCGGGCTCTAATACTAATGTAACACCCACCTCACTAGCAAAATATTGTCCACTTTGCTCCACAGGCCTTACTGATTTGTTCTTGGCAATGACGCATGACCCTAAAATGCGTCTTACTAGTCAAGGTGAGCATGCTCATATATGGCCCTCCCTCAAGTCCTCATCCGCCGATGTGAGATATTACATAACCATTTTGATCCCTAGGAAGCACTTAAGTCCACCTAAGTTCATTTCAAATTCAGTAGCTAACTACTTTTGCAACCTATTAATTTCTTTTTTATTATCTCTTGTAATGATCATATCATTTACATAAATTATTAAAATAGTTACCTTTCCTTCTTGTCTTTTCAGGAAAATGGTATAATCTGAATTGTTTTGTTGAAAACCATATTTACTCATAGCCATGCTAAAACGACCAAACCATACACGTGGTGACTGTTTTAATCCATATAAAACTCATTGTAATTTGCATACAATTCTAAGAGTGGGTGAAACATATCCCGATGGAATATCCATATACACCTCCTCCTCAAGATCTCAATAAAGAAAAGCATTCTTTACATCAAATTGGTATAATGGTCAATCTAAATTTCCAACCAAGGATAACAAAACTCTGATTGTGTTTAGCTTCGCCACTAGAGAGAAGGTCTTCTGATAGTCTATTCTGTATGTATATGTGTAACCCTTTGCAACCAATCTCGCCTCATATCACTCAATAAATCCGTCTGTTTTATGTTTAATGGAGAACACCCACTTACACCCGATAATTTTCTTTCCTTGTGGTAGTGTGACAATGTCCCATGTTCTATTATTTTCCAAGGCTACCATTTCTTCTTGGATTGCTTGGGACCGTTTGAGATCTACCAAGGCTTTATGAATCCCATAAAGAATCTGACAAAAGGACAACTTGTGTGCAAAGGCTTTCAGAGGCATGGGTAGTCTTTGCATGGATATATAATTAGAAATTAGGTACTTTGAACTTTTCCCCTTATCATCTGGAGAGTAACAGGTTGAGGGTTTGCCCCTATTGTGCCTGAAATGTAAGTGATAGCTAGTAGAAATATCCAAAATATTATTGGAAGATGGTATAGAAAAAATTACCTCAAGAATATCCTCATAAAGAGGATTTTCATTGTCGAGTACTTTAGGAAGAGGGGTTTTAATATATGTGTGATGTGCATTTTTTTTTTATCTTCCTCGGCTATTGTCTTATTGACGTCTAGCCTTGTTGCTACAATAGATTCATTCAGATTAACGCCCTTTGCAACGCCTTTAAATGCTATATTTGGAGCTATTTCTAGTGATATTTTGATGGCACCATTTGTTGGGCCTTTTGCACTATTCCCAGCAACCACATTTGAAGCTATTTTTGCCATATTTGGAGCTGCTGGTGTTTTTATTACAACAAAATTTCTTCTAATGTTTTGGGTTATCTTTGTTTTTTTCATGTCTTGAGCACCACATGTTATCTCTATTTATATTACATTTTGGACGTTTTAAGCATCGTATGTTGTCTCTAGTTATATTAAAATTTGAACGTCTTGAGCACCACATGTTGTGTTCCACCACTTCTGCTTTTCATCTCATGTCTCCCCCTAAAAAAGGATAAGTAGATATTTTTCAAGAGTAAAAACTTTATGACCCTAAAAAAGTGACATCCATTATAGTGTAGAGCCATTTTTTAAGAGGATTATAACAACAAAATCCCTTCTTATTTGTATCATACCCTAGAAACGCATAACGGACAACACATAGTTTAAGTTTTGTCCGTTTATGTAGATGAACAAATGCAACACAACCAAACACACGTGGTGGAATAAGAAGTATGGATGATAAAGTAACATTTTGTTATAAAGCATATAGTAGAGTCTTGAATCTCAAAACTTTAAAAGGCATGTGATTCAATAAATTGACGATAGTAGCAACACTATCATCCTAATAGCTACCAATACTTATGAACCAAATAACAATACACGTGCAATTTTAATAATATGTCAGTATTTTTGTTTGGATCAAAGAATCTGGATTTTTGCAAAAAATTGATTATGAATCATAACATGGAATGCACGAAACACATCAAATACTTTGTCTTTGCATTTCAGCAAATATAGTCATGTTATCCTAGTATAATCATCCATAAAAAGTTATAAGCTAATGTCTACCAGAGACAGTTTTAATAGGAAATGGTCCTCAAATATTAGAATGAATCAAGGCAAAAAGGATATCACTTTTGCTAAAACTGATTGGAAAAGATACACGATGACTCTTAGCTAAAATGCAGTTTCACATCTAAAGTTTGAATAATTCATATTCAAAGATAATTTCAGAAACAAATGCTTCATGTAGCTAAATAATAGATGTCCCAGTCAATAATGTCATAGCCAAATCTATTTTTCTTTTACAATTACTAAACGACTTATAGTGTTAACTCTACATGAACTGAAGTCTTCCATGTAGTATAGCTCCTCTCTCTTAGTACCACACTTAATGATCTTCTTCGTGAGAATATCCTGAAAAAGACAAAATTTTGGATATATTAGTGCTACACAATTTAGTTCTTTAGTAATTTGACCCACTGACAACAACTTATTTTAAAAAGAAGGCACTAATAAAGTATTGGTCAATGATATAGAGGGTGATATATGCATTATTCCAACCCCTGTAATAGGATATACAACCCTATTAGTATTGGTTATACCGGTCCATCTTGGTTATATAGTATTGACAAAGTCTCATAGACAGAAAGTCATGTGATATGTTGCATTAGGTCCACTATCTAGTCATTATTAGATTATTTAGAAGCAAGTAATGCACTACTGGTATAATAACAACTATTACCTTAATCTTTCAAATGAATTATGGCTTCATCTTTTGATTTTACAAATGGAGTTAATAACAGTTAGGGCCTTGTGTTTGCCAATACTGCTTGTCTCGTGCCACCAACAGTTGTTCATTGCTTCGTGCCTTTAACTCAGTCCACCATTTTGGGTAACCATGCAATTTAAAGCAGATGTCTTATGTATGCTTTATATTTCCATAATGAGAATAATTGTTGCCTCCACTCTCCACTTATCCTTTAGTTTTAACTAGATTATACATGTTACATCCTCATAATGAAAACGTCCCAGGTTTGGCCATATAGAGTGCTTGTTGTCGTTGTGAACTAGCTTTGCCTCCTCTAGAAACCATAGATACAGCAGTAGGATTTACTATTTGTAAGTATAATCATATGTTTGATGTCTTCTCTTTGAACATAGGCATAAACTTGTTCAAATGTTGGAAACAAGTTCAATTGAAATACATCACTCCTTATCTTGTTGAGCCTATCATCTAGTCCATCCAAAAAAATATAAACTTGATCCTCTTGAATGAAAGCATTATACTTTTGTATGTCACCAACACATTTCATAGGATTTGGTATATGGAAATCAATTTCCCTCTATAAGCTTTGGAGATAATTGTAGTATGATTATATGGATTATCCTGATT
>Ga0307515_10013416_pt1 | contig 15322 bp, 14 predicted proteins | sample 17_EM_MG_FD_194513 | JGI IMG/M metagenome (GOLD analysis project Ga0307515, IMG submission 194513) | Populus trichocarpa ectomycorrhiza microbial communities from riparian zone in the Pacific Northwest, United States - 17_EM | ecosystem: Host-associated > Plants > Roots > Unclassified | place... | reverse complement strand
GGCCTGGACCTGTTCAGCGACGGTCAGTTTCAGTCCGTCTATTTGTTCGCTGTCGCGGAGCTGTTCAAGCACCTGAACTGCTTGGCGCTGCTGGATGAACCCGACGCGTTCCTGCACCCGGAATGGCAATTCGAGTTCCTGCAACAGGTCAATGCGATTTCCGAGGAGGCCGCTCGGACCAACCACATCCTGCTGACCAGCCACAGCGCGTCCACCATAGCCGGAAGATCGGAAGGACGGGTTCGTCTGTTCGAGGTTGGAGGAACTGGGGTGAGCGCCCACCCGAGCACCAAGGCGGATCTGATCCATTCGCTATCGGCTGGACTAATCACATTCTCCGAGCAGGAGGCTACGCTCGGCATCGATCAGATCGTGTTGAACAGTGACGGTCCGATCCTTTTCACAGAAGGCCTTTCTGACGCGGTTATCCTTCGGACCGCTTGGGACAAGCTAAACCCAGGTGTGTCGTGCCCCTTCGCAATCGAGCAGGGCTACGGCAGGGCCTTCCTCCGCAATCTCTTCACGGCGCCACACCTGTTCGAGGCTAGTCCAGGGCGCCAGTTCTTTGCCCTGTTTGATTTCGATGACGCCTATCAAGACTGGAAGCAACTCGGCACCAATGTCGAAACTGATCCCGCACGCTGTTTAGCTAAAAAGAAAAATGGCGTGGAAGCTTATGCGCTGCTTCTACCCGTTCCCGACAATCTAAGTATACGTGGACAAGTTTTGAGGGATGACGGTAGTAATTTCGAAGATAGATCACGGCTTTCTATCGAGCTGTTGTTCCGCGATGTTCATGAGCTGGGGCATAGCTTTGTACCGGATCCCGGTGAGCGCGACGCCTGCATAATATTCCGTGGCAACAAGGTAACGTTCGCCCGAGACGTTGTACCCACTCTGCCGCAAGAAGCCTTCGAAGTGTTTCGACCCATATTCGATTTCGTTCGAGCGAAGGCCGCATAGCGAGCGATGGCCCAAAATCCCGTCATCACGGTCCGCAACGTCCGAACGCTCGACGACCTCGTCTCACTCGAGCACAATCTGCAGAAGGGCGCGGCGGACACGCCCGAGATACGATCCGCCGTCGAAGCCCGATATGCCGATTTCGGGCGCGCGATGGTGGCCAGCAAGACCGGTCTCGATCTGGAGGGTCTGAGCCCGGCCGAGAGCCGTATCCTCAATGCCGTCGGTCGGTATGTCGCGCTGCAGAAGCGTGAGGGGAAAAGCGCGCCTCGCACCTTTCAGATCATCGCCAATCGCGGTCTGATCGACGCTGCCGAGGTCACCGTTGGGAAGTCGAAAGTCACACAGGGGTTTGACGTCCTGGACGATGCCGATATGCGCGAGCTGTCTTTCGAGCAGATCATAGTCGACTATCCGGACGAGTTCTCGGCACGAGCGCTGTGGTACGCAAACAGGGCGTTAGGCTACCCGAACTCGCTGACGAAGCCGCCGGCTGATCTGGGCACAGTAACTCAGCAGCGAACGGAGAAGCTGATCGACTGGCTGTCCACCCGGGCGCAACGGAACGGCGGCTTGCTCAACGGCTACACCAACGCCGAACTGGGTGCGCACCTCGGATTTGACGATCTAACGCGACACGGTCGACACCTCGGTAACATGCAGTCGCGGATCGACTTCGGCTGCTATAGGGCGGGCGCGCCGCCTCTAGGCCTTTGCGCTGTCGAGCATTTCTCTCGCGGCTGGGCGGCAGAGGGCCGCCGCTGGGCCTTTCCGGTCGAAATGATGCGGCAGAGCGCCCAGTCGTTCGTCTGGACGGACGAAGTCTTCGATAGCGTGAGGGTGAATACACGCGCCTTGCCGGGCCAGGCTGCAATTCCTTGGCGGAGAGAGCTGCTGGAGCATGAGGTCCTGGTTCGAACCTGGGCTGAGTCTATGGCTCCTTACGCAGTGACGCCGAACGAAATGCTAGAGGCCATTTCGTCAGAGGCGCTCGTACTCGTAGAGACCGAGAAGAAGCTTCTCGCCCGAACGCCGGAGGTCCGTGAACGCATCAGCAAATCTATCGAGCGGGGATCGATAGGGCAGAAGTTAAAAAGGGCGAACAACTTCAAGTGCCAGCTATGCGATACCCTTGGGCTCAATCCGATCGGCTTCGTGAAAGCGAACGGCGAGCCCTATGTCGAAGCTCATCACGCCACGCCGGTATCAGAGCTGGAAATTGGCTCCCTCGCCGCCAGCAACATCATGATCCTCTGCGCCAACCATCACCGGGAAATGCATTACGGGCAGGTTGAACTGGAAAGGGATGAGCGTGAGTTTATCATCCGGCTTGAGGGGCAAACTTTACGGATTGAGCGTTTTGCGGTCTGAGCCGGATGTACGGAGCGGCACTCACTCCGCTACAGCCTGGTCGTGGGGCGAAGTCGGCATCGCCGCTCGCCGCTCGCCGCTCGGTTGCGGTTTGTGAATGTCAGGTCCCTGGAGCGAGGCTAGGTTTCGCTCATGGCGCTCATCAACCGTTGAGCGGCGGATGTTCTCCAAACTGATCAAAGTAGGCTCGCAGAAGTTGCCGCTCCATCTCACGATGGTCCGAGATGCCGTCGTTGTCGTGTGGGGCAGCCTCGACTGAGATTTCTAACCTCTCAAATGGATGCAGTGCCACGAACTGCGCAAGACGGGCCAGCTTGCGGCCAGCGACGTGATTTTGGCCTTTGTAACCGCCCCATCCATAGGGCGTAGCCGCCGCGATTTTCAGCTGGGCGATACGTCGCGGGAGGGAGTCCGAGGTGCCGATATAGAGTCGCGCTTCTTCATCAACCCCCAGGAAGCGATGGATTGGGTGGCGAGATCCATTTTCTCGGAGCAGGTGAAGCGCGTAGCAGCCTGGTCTGTGTCCGACCAGCTCCACTACCTTCTGATAGCATTGAGCGTCCGAGAGGAGGATTGCAGCCATTTCTCATGATGCAGCCATTTCTCATGATGCCGGAACTCCAGATCGCCGCCGCGGTTCATTTTCCATAGCGGGTGGAATGTCGCTTTTCTGGAGGTGTGCCAAGGTCCATTCCTGGCGCAGTCCTGTCGCCGTCCAGGCCGTGCTCCGGGTGCAGGTTCAGCGGTGTGCCAGCCTAATCCTCTGTGGCTCCGGTAGGGCCTGGCTGCTCCTGATCGAAACCTTCATCGGCTCCGATTGTCGTTTCACCAAGCAACGCTTTCGCCGCAGCCAGAATTTCCTTCGCCTCTTCATCTGATAAGTCATCAAGTCGTCGCGCCATAGGAAAGTCCGATATTTTCGTCATGGCAAACTCCTATGAATAACCAAAAGCCATCTGTATCAGTGATTGTCCATCAAGAAAGCAAATCCCAGCAAGGGGGCCTTTTTGTTGCTTTTGCGGGCAAGCAGATCTCGATAATATATCCCAAAGTTCGAGAAAAAAATCCCCTTATGACTTGTTGGGAACAATGTTAACTACCGATTCGTCCAATTCAAATCGGAGTTGACCGTGCTCGACCACGACGCCCACAAGCGGGTGAAGCAAGCGCTGAAGGCTAAAGGATCATCCTTCAGCAAGATCGCGTGCGCCGAAGGCGTTAAGCCGAGCACCGTCTCCCTGGTCTGCAATGGCTGGCGCCGCTCGCGACGTGTCGAGCTGGCGATTGCGCATGCCTTAGAGCTGACCCCGGAAGAGGTCTGGCCTGAGCGTTACACAGCTTAAAGAAGGAGAACGCTTCGATCTGAAAACATAGACTACCGAAAACGAAGCGGTGGAATAGCAAAAAGCTCGAGCACTGGAATGCTCGAGCCCTAAGCTGGGAATCCCCAGAGGTGTCTTTACCGGACCCCCTGAATTTCCCCCCGCGCCCGCCAAAAGTCAACCACCCGTTCGCAGGAGCGGGGACGAACCCGTGCGCGCGCGGTGCTCCACCTTGGACCCCAACCAAGGAATGCGAACACATGGAAAACTCAACAGGGGTCGGCCAGGCTGCCCCCAACCACAGCACGACTCTCGCCGAGCGCCTCGGGGCGCCTTCGGCCGGCCTGCCCAGTCTGCGCGACACTCTGCTGGGCAGCGTCAGAGAACCCGCCGACCCAGACACCTGGGAAGCCATCTGTCTCGTGGTGCGCCTCGTCATCACGCCAGACGGCCGAGCATTGCGGACCATCATCACCGGGCGTCGGCGCCAAATTTCAGGCGTCTATCCAAGCCGGAAGGCCGGCCGTGGCCTGGCGTTCGAAAGCATGAACGAGCACGCCTTTTTCCATCACAGCGAGGTGGACACGCGCGTCGTCGACTACCTGGCCCAGCCTTTCCGGTTCGAATTCGTGATCGACGGGACACTGCGGACCTACATCGCCGACTGTGTCCGGCAACTGGCCGACGGCTCGATCGAGGTCGTTGAAGTCAAGCATGACGCTCGTGCCCTGAAGGATCCCGACTACGCGCTGAAGCTGCATTGGGTCAGGGAGATCTGCCGCGTCCTGGGGTGGTCGTTCCGCGTGGTGCTTGGCGAACGCCTACGCGAACGCTCCGTGCGCAACGACAATGTCCAATCCGTCCAGCAAGCGCGCTTCGTGCAGTATTCGGGCAGCGACGTCTTCGTCGCGGCCGACGCCTGCCGCCAGACGGGCGCCACGACCCTGGGGGTGCTCGCCGACGCTTTCGGGGATGCTCGCCTGGGGCGGGCCAAGGCCTACGCCATGATGGTGGGGCGCCTCGTCGATATCGAGCTTGATGGCCGCCTGTCGCCGCAAACACCGGTCCGTTGGATTGGCCAGTTGGGCGGCGCGCAGCGCCAAGGCGGTGCGGCATGATCATCAAGTTTCAACGCGGCGAAGGCTGGATTTATAAGGGCCAGCCGGTGCTTTACCAGCAAGAGCTTGGCAATGGCGTGCTCTATTTTCTGGTCGAGCAGACCCTGGCGCCGCTGCAAATTGTCGATGAGGACGGAATCCGGCATGCGCCGGACATCGCCTGGGCCAGGGACGCTTATGCGGCGGGTCATCTGCGCAAGGCATCAGAGCTAAAGGGCCCAAAGGCGCGCGTGCTCGCGGCCAAGCGCGAATACGACATCGAGCAAATCCACGAGCTCGACCCCAAGGCGGCGTTTCGGGCTCTCGTCGTGCGCGGCATGGACAAGCTGGGTGTTGGCTCCTGCAGTGACCCCAAGATGCATGTGGCGATCGCCAAGCTTTGGGCCGCCCATCCGATCGAAGCGATGGGCTTTGATCGCAAGCCCTCGCCCCGCGCGGTGCGAAAATGGCTGTCCGAACGCGGCTCAACCTTCGACCGTCCGCTTCAGCAGATGGTCTCCTTAAGCGGGCGGGTGCCTCGTAAGCGGAAATTGCCGAGCGAGACCTGCGAGCTGATGCTCCGCGAGAGTCTTGGCTATTGGGCGCACTTTGGCCGGTCCATCGATGCGGCCTACGCCAGGTTCAAGGGCCGCATTACCAACCTCAACAAGTATCGCGCATCTCGGGCGCAGTACATGCCGCAGCTCAAGCTGCCGAGTGACGAGACCTTCCGCAAAGAGGTCCGCCGCCTGGAGTGCTACGAGACCTACGCGGCAAGGTTTGGAGAGAAGAAGGCCAAGGCGCGCTTGAAGGCTTCGGGTGAAGGCCTAGTTGCCCAACGCTTCCTGCAGCTGGGCTGCATGGACCACACGCTGGTCGACAACCTCGTCGTCATGAACCTGGATCAGCGACTGCCGATGGGCCGGCCGTGGCTAACGATCCTGATCGATGTGCGAACGCGGTGCGTGGTGGGGTGGGTCATCACCTATGAGCCGCCGTCCCTCTACTCAGCGACTGAGTGCATCAAGCGGGCGAGCCGGCCAAAGCTTGCCCTGCTAGCGCGGGAGAGCCGCTACTGGCCGATGGCCAACATCTTCGGAAAATTCGACGAGATCGTCGTCGACAACGGCAAGGAGTTGAGCGGCACGGCGTTTGAGGACGCCATGATCGACATCGGCACCAGCGTGCGTTGGGCCCCGGTGGCGTCGCCGACCTTCAAGGCGATTGGCGAGCGGTTCTTCGGAACCTTGAACACGCTGCTCTTCAACCGCCTGCCTGGCGCGACGCTCAGCCCCACGCTTCTACGTGAGATGGATCTGGACCCGTCCAAGACCGCGGTCCTGACCATCGAGGAGCTTGAGGATCTCATCACAGAAGCGATCTGCCTCTACCATTACCAAGTTCATCGGACGCTGACGGTTCCGCCCGCCCATCTGTGGCAGGAGGATATGGAGGCTCATGGCATCGACGTCATTCCGGACCTGCGCCGGCTGGACAAGATGGTGGGGGCGATGCGGCCGGGGTGCAGGGTCACGCGCACCGGAGTCATTTTCCAGAACCTCAGATATTTCGATGAATCGCTGGTGGGCGGCCTGCTCGACGACATGGCGGGACTGGCGCCCCAACGCGGACAACCCAAGGGTTCGGCCTCGTTCACCGCCAAGATCAAGTACAACCCCGCCAATCTTGGCGAAATCCACGTGTGGAATGTCCGGCGCAAGCAGTATGTGACGCTGCCTTGCCTGGACCACGACTATGCCGACGGCCTGTCGGTCACTCAGCACAAGATGCTGCGCAAGTGGACCGAAGCCAAGGGGTTGGCCTTCTCCAGCCTCGACGAGCGCCTCGCGGCGCTTGAAGCCTTCAGCCGCCGGATCGAGGAGGTCGCGCCGGACCTGCAGATCCGCAGCCGACGCAATCTGGCGCGCATGCGTCAGTCGCCCACGATTCAGGGCCTCGCGCATGACACGGTTGGGCTCGCCTACGCCCCCGCCCGTCACGACGGCATGGCGCCGATCCTCGTCGCGCATGACGTCCTGGCTGACACGCGATCGGACTCTGGCCAGCCCAACACCCGCCCGGCCAGGCCAGCGTCCAAGAAGACCAAGACGAAGACCAAACCAGCCGTCGCGGCGGCGCGGGGGTCGTCAGACCTTCATCCCGAGACCGGCGAGGAAGCTTTCGGCGGCGGCTACGTCCGCCAGGTGTGGAAAGGATTTGGCGAATGACCCCGCCTCGCGACGAAGACCACTCGCCCGCCATGAACGCCGTCGTGGCGACAAAGCTCTCGGCATTCAAGTCGATATACATCCCCTATCCCAGGCATGTGGAGCTGCATGCGCGCCTCGACTTCCTGCAGAAATTGGCGGCCTGCCAGCGTGGGCGGCCCCAGATGGGACTGCGGGTCCTGGCGCCGAGCGGTTCGGGCAAGACGACCGCCGCGCGCCGGTACCAGGCGATCGTCGAGCGAAAGCAGCCTGCTGGATCGCCGCTGCGCCCCGTCCTCTACATCCCGCTCGACAAGGCCACGACGACCAAGCGCTTGATGGTGTCGATCCTCGTGGCGCTGGGTGACCCTCAGGCCGAGAAGGGATCCGAGCAGACCCTCAAGCGACGTGTCGTCGCCTATCTGGAGCGGTTCGGCGTGGAGCTGCTGATCATAGACGAGGTCCAGCACCTCAACTTCCGCAGCACCGCGGGCAACGACGTGACCGACGCTTTGAAGACCTTCCTGGACGCCGGCGTCGTGGCCATCGCGTTCCTCGGCACCAAGGACGCCGAGGACATGTTCAAGCGTAACCTCCAGCTCAACGGCCGCCTCCTGGCGCCCTTCGACCTTAATCCATTGAAGATGGCCTCGGTTGAGGACCGGACACTGCTCGGCAACTTTGTCGGAAGTCTGAACGAGGAGATGGAGCGTCTTGGCATCTTCCCGGAGCTTGCCGACTTCTCCAGTCCCAAGATCCTGGGCGCCCTGTACGACGTCAGCCACGGCGTGGTTGGTCGCATCTCGCGTCTGTTCGAAGTCGCCGTGGAGATCGCGCTTCGTCGACAGGCAAAGCGCCTGGAGGTCTACGACCTGGCCCTCGCCGTCGATCGTTGGGCCATTCCGCAAGCGTTCACGACGGTCAACCCGTTCCGCATGGGAGGGCGCGATGACTAGCCATGAACATCTGACGATCGAACGTGCGGTCTGCCTTCCCGTGCCGCCGTTTCCCACGGAGTCGGCGCGCGGCTACATCGCCCGTGTCGCCGATCACAATATCCACGAGCGGCACGTCGACGCGCTCAGCTCTGCGGGCGTGGACCTAAACGAAGTCATGGCCGGGCGGGTGGACGCCGGGCTTCTGGATCGGATCTACGGGCTTGAAACAGCGGGCGTGAACGCGCTGTGGCCCCAGAGCCTGGACTATCGGGGTCCTTCCCCGGTGTTGGTGTACGGCGCCGAGTTGCCCTACCGCTTCTTTCGCCACCACCGGCGGCGCGTGTCGGTGGCGGGCCTACGAAAGTCTCTGCATCATCGTCATGCCTGGGCCATCGAGCCGCTCGGCTTCTGCCCGGAAAGCTGGGATGTCCTGGTCGAGCGCTGTCCAGAGTGCGGCCACAAGCTGGCTTGGGGCAATGGCGCCTTCTGGTGCTGCGATGCTTGCGGGATCGATCTACGTCTATGCCAATCGGTGCGGATCCGGCGCGAGCATCGGCCCGCGCTTGTGGCTTTCTCGGATCTGTTGTCGGCGGACGTTGGCACGCGCGACGCTGCACGGCTCAAGTTTCCCGATTTCTTTCGGGACGCCCCCCTGCAGACCAAGGTCGACTTCATTCGGCTCCTTGGAAGCTTCTTCGACCAGTTTGGCCCGGCCCTCAGCCAGCGGCCAACCCTGCCTCGCAACTACCCTACGATCATGTGGGTCGGGCTCGATGTTCTGCTTCGCCTGGATCATTACAGCGCCGCGCTGGCGCAGCCCTCCAGCCAGGCGCGCGCCTGGCAATCGGAGCTCCGAGCGCGACTGAGGCCCGTGGCGAGCGGGAATAACGAGATGAGCCGAGCGGTTGGCGGCCTGCTGGCGATACTCCTGCCGGGCTACACGCCGAACGTCGAGGTTCGGACGCTTCGCCTGGGGCGCGCGGCACGGCAACTTCGCATCGGGACCGCCAGGGCGCGGCAACTGGTTGATCTTGGACTTTTGCCCAGCTGCTGCACGCTGGGCGGCGGCGAGCGTCGACACGACCTTCTCGCCCAGGACGCGGTTGCAAAACTGCAGGCGCAGCTGTCGGATCGGATATCGCTGAACCGCCTGGTGAGCGAAACAGGCGTGTCCGTGGGGATTATCGCCGCCCTGGAGAAGGCGGGGCGGCTACCGACAGTCGACAACGAGCTCACCCGGCTTCTCTTCACGGAGACACAGTTTCACCCCTCCGCGAAAGAAGAGCTCGTCGCGCTCAAGCGCAAGGTGCGGCTCCGCGACCCCAGCGATCCGGACTGCGTTCGGTTGAGCGACCTCTTTTCCGCAATGGGGATTGGCTTCAAGCCCTGGACCCCCGTCATTCTCGAGGCCGCCGACGCGGGGCACCTGGGTACGCCCAATCCCTGGGAGATGAGAAAGGCGACCTTGAACGTCAGTCTAGACTGGGCGCGGCGGTTCGCGCGCGGCAGGAAAGGCTGGGTGTGTGGGCGGGAGATCGCCTCGCCATCGATCTCCCTCGTCGATGCCGAGGAATATCTGAACACGCTGCCCAAGGACACCAGCTGCCTGATCGCCCATGGCCAGCTGCAGCGCGGCGACACGGGTGTGACCGCGTCAAGCGTTCGCCGCTGCGGGCGTCTGTTCATCAGCACTAGAGAAGTCGCAGCCAGGGCCGGTATCCAGTCTGACCAGGTGGCCGGGCTGGCCGCGCGTGCGGGCGTGGAGCGGCCCTATCGCTTGGGCAGCTTTTGGCCACGGGACCGTATCGAGGCCGCCTTTGAGCTGCCGCCGTCCGGCTGGGCGAGCGTCGTCTCGCGCGCCCTATCGCTGGCCCACGGCTAGGTTAGGTGATCTTGGCTGGCGGCGCGTCGGCGGGCGCGGACGGCCTGGCGTTGGAGATGCTTGGTGTCGATCCCTCGGTAGCGCACCTTGCCGATCGCCGCCGCCAGGGTCGCGACGCTGAATCCGGAGCCATAGCCCTCGGCGACGGCGCCGCCCAGGCGCCGGGCCTCGACCCGCCAGCCGCCCAGCGCCAGGGCGATCGGCAAGTCCACGCCGCCGGCCCGCAAAGCGTCACGGAAGTTGTGCCGCAGCGAGTGGAAGCCGCGCGCTGGGCCGTCGCCCGCCCCGCAGGTGTCGAGCAGATGCGTGAACCAGCGCGAAATCGGGTCGGAGAAGTAGCCCGACACCACGCAAGGCCGCAGCTCGGGAAAGAGCTTGCCCGCCTCGCTCGAGGCGCGGCGTTCCCTCAGGTAGAGATCAAAACCGAGCTTGATCAACATGGGGTGCACGGGGACGAGCCGCTCGCTGCTGGAGCTCTTGACCCGCTTGTCGGGGCCCAGGTGCGAGCGCCGGCGGACGTTGAAGCACTCGACGCCATCGACGGGCGCGACGTCGGCGAGATCCAGCTGGCCGATCTCGTTGAGCCGAAGACCCGAATAGAGCCCGATCAGCGCCACCCAGAATCGCGCACGCCGCGGAAAGGCCGGGCCTGGCTTGCTGAACCCCTGCCCGTCGTTGATGCAGCCGGTGTAGAGCGGCGCGGCCAGCAGGGTGTTGAGCTGGTCGATCGAGAACGGCTCGCGTTGCCGCGCGCCGGCGGTGGCCAAGGCGATCTTCAGGCCGTCCCAGGGGTTCTTGACCAGCCATCCCTCACGGCCCGCCCAGCTGAGCACCGCGGTCAGCCGCACCAGGTAGCCGTTGATGGTGACGTCGGAGATGCGCCGCAGGTTGGGCCGGGAGGCCGCCAGGGTCAGGACCGCGCTTTGGCTCATCCCCGGGAACCGGCGCTGATAGTTGGCCGGCAGGGCCCGCAGCATCTCGATCAGTCGCCGCCCGTCGGCGCGGGTCAGGCTGGCGATCGGCGTGGCGTCCGGCGTGTCGGGGGTGAGCAAGGATCCGACCACGCCGACGATGTGGCGATAGAGGTGGGTGGCCTTGGCGTGGCGGCGTCGCCCCGGATCGGCCAGATAGCCCTCCAGCGCCAGCTGCAGGGTGTGGCCCGCCAGGCCCGGCGCCGCGGGGTTTGCGGGCGCGGCTTTTAATACATGTATTGCGGGTGCAACAGGCGAGACAGGCGGGACCTGCGGGAGACGGTGTTGCAGCGGCGCGTCCGGCGCCGACCAGGACGCCTCGATCTCCCCGGCCACCACGCGGGCCCGCCGCACCGCCTCGTTGAGGCGCCCGGTGCCCAGGGCCCGGCAGACATGTGTGCGTCCAACCTTCTCCTGCAGCGCCTTGGGCACCTTCAGGCGCAGGCTGTAGAGATTGCCGCGCAGCACCAGGCCCGGCGGGCGACGACGGACGGGCGATGGGGTGGGCACGGTGACAGGCTGGGGCGACATCGCGGGGCTCCGGCAAAACCGCGACAAGACCTTGCAGGCCGGCGTTTTTGCGGCGCGGCGGCTGAACCTGGGGCTACAGTCAGGGGCGACAATCGTCGGCGGAGGCCGCTGACGTCGTGCCCAAACCCAAGCCTCGTAAGGGTTTGAGGCCGGTTGTCATGAATACCAGTGATGCTCGGTCGACATGCGCACGTATTGCGCCGCGCGGATGATTTTCCGCTCAGATCCGACATCTGTTCCTGGAGTCGCCACGATCATCGTCAACGCCGATTGCTGCCGGACACAGGGCCGTAAGTCTCATGGCGTCGAGGTTAGACGAGGGATTTAGGAATGTCTTTTCCCAAGAACGACCGAAAAGTTCGGTCGAAAACCGGAAAAACTTTTCACGTCGAAAGCGTCGTGGACGGCCCGTCATTCATCGACGCGATCGCCGCGGCGATGCTGGTCGAATGGGGCCAAGCGCCTTCAGCGCTTAAGGAAATTGGCCGCATCACCCACACCAACGAGCGCACGGTGCGCAACTGGGTCGATGGTCGTAACGGTCCAAGCGGCGAGAACCTCGTGGCTCTGATGCGTCACTCCGACGAAGTGCTGACCACGGTGCTGGACCTTTCCGGACGCCATGATCTCGTGCCAGCCTCCAGCATCATGAGCCTGCGACCAGCCTTGGTGCGTGCGGTCAACGCCATCGACCGCTGCCATGGGCGAGGATGATCGCGCGCGGCGGCGCAGAGGACGGAGCGGGCATGTTTCGGTTCGATCTGGTCGAGGTGGTTGGAAGCGACCTTGAGAAGCTGTTCAGCTTCGACGCCGAATGGCAGGCCGCGTACCAGGCGTTTCCAGGTATCGCGCGCGAGTACTTCCGTATGGCCGGGGAGAAATCACCGGGACGTTCCCTCCAATGCTACATCTTCGAGATTGAGGAGTACGACGACTGCCGCGCCTACCCGGTTCATAGCCTGGTGTGGACGGCGACCCGCGACTCCGATGCCGTCCCGTCCAAGATTCTCATCAGGCCAGGCCCGATAATGCTCGCGGCGATGGCGAAGGCGAACCGTTAGTCGTGGTGCCCGCGCGCAACCCGCCGGCGCCGCGGACGCAAGTTGCGACGCAGCTGTAGGGCAAGCCCCTGGATCACCTGCGCCTGCCGTAGGGAATTCATCGACATAACCCGGCTTGGCCTCGTCGCCGCCGCGCCAGATGTGGAGTTAGTAGTCAGCTTGGCGCGCGCGAGAGCCTGGTCCATAGTCGAGGCCATGAAGAAGGTGACATCTCGGGAAGTGCTAGAGGCCTTAAGGCAGGCGCGGGGAGACCGCAGCTGGTCGCAATACGCGGCGACGGCGCCCCGTGACCTCGACGGCGTGATCCTGATCAAGCGCGTTGCCAGATCGAGCCCGACACACGCTGGCGCCTCCACCACAGCAAAATAGCGGTTCGAGCTGGATGGTGACTGCTCATCCGCCGCCAACCCTCCATCCCGCCTGAAGGGGGGTGCGAAGTGCGGGCGCCGCAGGCCGCACAGGTGTGGCAATTAATACATGTATTGCAGGCGTGACAGGCGAGACCTGCGCAACACGTGTTGCAGCGGCGAGTCCGCCGCCATGAGGGTCCAGATCGGGATCAGCTTGCAACCGACCCTACTGATTGGCGGATCGAGCCGCCGCCGTGCGCTGGGGGAGACCTCGCGCCTTTGGCCAATGTCTACGTCTTGCTGGCCCCGCCTGAGGCGTAAATATATGTAATCACTAATCTTTATAGGCATCTTGCCGCTCGCCACGGTAAAGCGCGGACGGTCTTAGGTTGGATCCTGCGTTGCAGGGCCAGTCTTAAGTTGGGACCGCCAAGTTGGCAAAATCGCTCTATTGAGGGATTTCAAAGTCTTAGCCGGCCCGCGTTAAGTTGGCCCCACAAAAAAAGTGTGGGTGTTGCCGAAAGTCGGCTTTTCGGGACTCATCCGTGAAAGAAAATCCCGACCTCGCCGCCCTCGACAAGCTCAAGACACGCATCCAGGGTCTACGCGCCAAGACGACGGACAACGGCTGCACCGAAGACGAAGCTTTGTCAGCCGCCAACAAGGTCGCCGAGCTGCTCGATCGGTACGACTTGTCGCTGACCGACGTCGAAATCCGTGCTGCTCCGTGCGAACGGCGCGAATATGCGACCAAGCTCAACAAGCGCATACCGCTGGGCGACTGCATCAGCGCCATCGCGCATTTCTGCGACTGCCGGGTTTGGCGCGAGAAAACCCCGACAGGCGATCCGCGATACGTATTCTTTGGCCTTCGCTCCGATATCGAAGCCGCGCACTACCTGACCGAACTGATCGACAGCGCCGTTCGATCCGAGCTTGGCCGGTACAAGACCACAACCGCCTATCAGCGGTTTCGGCATCAAGACCGACACCTGGCGAACGCGTCCTTCACGCTGGGGATGGTCGCGTCCATCGCGGAAAAATTGATCGCGATGAAGGCCGGGCGTGACGTGGCCAACAGCAATGCCGGCCGGGATCTCATCGTTCTCAAGTCGGCGATCATCGACTCCGAAATCCATAAGCTTGATCTGAAGCTGAGGACGGTGAGCCGCCCTACCCGCATTGTGTCACCGAAGGCATACGACGCCGGCGGCGCCGCGGGCGCGTCGTTGGCCATCGATCCCGAAACCCGTGAAACCCCATAACGATCGCTGGAGGTGCGCCATGGCGGGCGCAAACCCGTCTGCACCCGTCCATCAAGGGTAGAAGCGCTGCGTCCTGCTTGCTGCCGGGATCGAGCGGAGTGATCAAGGTTTGGGTATCGGAAGCGCGCCAAATTGTCCGACTAATTGGTTCGTTGAATTCGCGAAGCTCGGCGCAAGTGGATATCGTCGGAAACGATGAATCCGAAAAATTTAGGCTATAAATTACTCAATATATACATATGGATACCAGGCTTTCCATTCTCCAGAAGGCCGTTCGAAAGGCGTGTGATCAGCATTCCGAACGCCAACCGACGGCAGCGGCATGGCGTCAAATTTCAACAGGTTCGTCACATTTGTAGGGGGATTCAACTTGCCAATTTTTACCAATGAGATAATACGCATAGGTGAAATGACAACGCTGCCACCTGGAGGCGGGTCAATGGGTTTCAGTCGGCGTCTGCAGAACGCCAGGGCCTGGCAGGCAAAAGGGAGGGGTCAAAAATGTCTCACAGACAGATTCCACGGACGATGCTGTTTCAGGGCGTATCGGCGTTCGCCGTGCGCGCCATGGGCAGCCAGGCCCGCGCCTTGCAGTGCTGCTGATCGCAGAAACCCCGCACGCTGACATTCACCCCTACGGCCATGACCCGCTCGTCGACGCCTTGCCCGATGATGAGGCGCGGCGGTTCGTGCGGCGCGTGGGCGAGATGATCGGCAAAACCGATCAGGCCATGCCGCCCCACGCGAAGTGCCTGGAAGGTCTGGCCGCCGCACCGACGCGGACAGGGCTCAGCCGGCAGGGGAGACGCCCTTGATCACGGCCAGGCGAGATGGACGCGGGGAAGAAGGCGGACCGCCACCCTGGCCGGGTTTGGGCCTGGAGCGCCCGCGTTCAGCCCATGACCAGATGCTGCGCGTCCTGGCCCTCGAGATCATGGACGGCGCTTACGACGTGACCGGCTTTCCGAGCGAAATGGTGTTGCTGCGCCGTTTCCAGATCTCGCGTCCACTCCTGCGCGAGGTCATTCGAGGCCTGGCCGCAAAAGGGTTCTTGAGCGTCAAGACGCGGATCGGGGCCACGGTCCAGAGGGCTGAACACTGGAGCCATTTTGATCGCGACGTCCTGAGGTGGCGCCTGGGCTCCGGCGAGAATCCCATGTTCGGCGAAGACTTGCGGGCGATGTGTCTGGGGCTGGAATGCGAGGCGGCGCGTCGGGCGGCCAGCCAGCGATCGCCCGACGATCTGGAGGTCTTGCGGCAAGGCCTGGCCGATCTTGCGGCGGCCCCGTCGGACGCCGCCGCCCGAGCCGTCCAGCGCGCCTTCAGGTTGACGATCTGCGTGGCGTCGAACCGGCCCGTGATGC
>Ga0307515_10013415_pt1 | contig 15322 bp, 4 predicted proteins | sample 17_EM_MG_FD_194513 | JGI IMG/M metagenome (GOLD analysis project Ga0307515, IMG submission 194513) | Populus trichocarpa ectomycorrhiza microbial communities from riparian zone in the Pacific Northwest, United States - 17_EM | ecosystem: Host-associated > Plants > Roots > Unclassified | place... | reverse complement strand
CTAATTTAGAAGGCGGGGATTAAGTATTAGCACGCGAATTCTAAACTACGCCTAGTTTAGAGGGCGGAGATTAAGTATTAGCCTGTAAACCCTAAGCCTTAGAGTTTCCTAGGAGCGGAGATCTAGTACTATATTATAAATTATAAATTTCTAGATTTCCTACTATCTAGGAACTAGTGCTACGGTATAAATCTTAAACTTTAGAATTTTTTGTAATTGGAGATCTAGTGCTATATATAAATATTAAACCTTAGGCTTATCTAAAAGTTAAAACTTAGTATTATACTATAAGCTCTAATACTTAGACTACCCAAAGGATTTGGATTTAATACCGCGCTATAAGCTTTAATATCCAGATTGCTCTAAGGGTTAAGACTTAATACTTCGCTATAAGCTCTAATATCTAGATTACTCTAAAGGCTAAGGCCTAATACTATACTATAAGCTCTAATATACGGATTGTTTTAAGGGTTAAGATACAGAGCTGCCTTATAAGCTATAATACCTAGCCTACCCTAGAGACTAGTTTTTAATACTATAGTATAAACTCGGATATCTAAGAGCTATAGGGAGTTAATATCTATTGTTGTAGTATAGACCCTAATATCTAAAAGGCTGATACTCGATACCTAATAACTGACGCTAATTATTGCCCTAGGGCTGTTAATACCTGGCCTAACTTTAGGATTCTAGATATCCGCCCTATATTAAAAACTAGACCTAACTATTGCGTTACTATAACTAATATCCGTTATAGGGTGTTAGTATACTTAGCTTAGAGGTATTCTGCTAGCTAGAGTTTAAGCTAGCTAGCTATGCGTTCCTACTAGATATAGGCTAAGAAGGTAATAGTGTCGGCAGCCCTATATATAGATTTTCGGCGGATATTAATTAAGGTAGCTAGGCTACTTATATTTATAGATATTAAGCTACTAATACTATACGCCTCTCCACTACCCTAGACCGTAGTAATATCCGCTCTACGCTATCTTTTAATTTACTTATTAACGCTAATAGCTAGCTCTCTGCCTAATTTACCTTTTCTACCTCCGCTTAAATAAAAACAATAAACTTATCTAGATTATTACTAAGCTAATTATAATTTTAATTAGGTAGGTTTTTCTTAAGCGCCTTATAGCTAGTTATATACTAGGCGTAGCTATAAAGGGCGGTAATTTGCTTATTAGATATAATGTAGCTTAAGGTTAGATTCTAAATAGCGTATTAATATTTCTTCTCTATTTAGTTATAGAACTAGTTTTTTATACTTATAGTAAAAGCCTTTTAATATATCTTCCTTAGAATCCTCTTTATATACAACTTACAGATATTAAACTCTTTAAAAGCCTATAAAGTAGGATTATAGTTAGTAATAACCCTAGCCACTAGTGGACGGAGACTGTTCCTTATAGTTCTCTAATATAATCTTTTATAAGTAGCCCTTTTCCTTATTTATAAGAGCATATATATAATAGGAGAGAGCTGCTCTTTTTTTAGCTTTAGTCTTTAGATGCTACGCTAGCTTCTTTAATAGAATATCTATAGATAGAATTATAGATATTCTACCTAAACTAAGCTCTCGCCCTATATTAGATGCAGATAAATTAGAATTAGCATTACTATATACGGACACTCTTAAAGATATATTACTAGTAAAATTAGCAGCCCTGTCCTCTTATAGTACCTATTACTTAATATAATATTTACGGCTAAGTTAACTTAGCTAAGATTAGAAGGCTCTACTAGTATAACCGCGATTTTTAGCTAGCCTAGTAATATCCTTATATAGACCTTTATATTAATCCTTAATTAAAAATATCGCCTTACCTATTTAATTACTACCACGAGCACTACGTTTAAGTTGTTGCCATATTATATTAATGGACTTATCTTTATATATACAATACTGCGCAATATAGTTAATATTAGGAATATTAGCGCTATAGGTAAGCGCGTTAAAGGAGAGTAAAATACGGATTTCTAAGTTAGGCTTTCTAAACTCTTTATATAGTCTGTCTTTGTCTATAATAGCTAATAATATATAATAAAGCTAAACAGCTCTTCTAGCCTATACTTTCTGGTACCTATAATATACTAACTATAAACAAATTAAGTCCCTAGCTAGTAATATTAGGTCCTTTAAATTAAGAAAGATAATTATCTTTAGGATTTAGTAGGGAGTTAGCGTATATTAGATTCTTTACTTAGTAAATATAGCGGTATACGCGTGGTCTATAATAAAGTATAAGCTCTTAAAGGACTTCTTATTTCCTTATTTAATATATTCTCTAATAATTAATAGATCTAGCCGGTTAATTAATGTCTATACTATATTAATATTACTTTAAAAGCCCGCCAACTCTTAAATAATCTTAAATGTTATATTATTAAGCGTTATAGTATAAGTAAACTAAAGCTTCTTCCTTAATAACGACCACACTTTCTATAGCCGTGTATATAAATTCCGGAATAAACCCCCCTAATTAGCCATAAGGTATACCTTATTAATTACTATTAAACTAATATACGCATAAAAGGTAAAGTTAGTAAGAGTCTTATAGAACCTTTTACCAACTAATAGCTTTGGCGATATTAAAATATGGATGTATACTCTAATGCGGATTTCCCGTAAAAGACGTATAGATATTATCTTAGTATATATATAAACCAGCCTTATTCTAGGAAGCTCCTTAATCTTTACCTTTTACTTTATACTAATCGCATTAAGTAGTAAGATAATAATTACTACTAAGGCCTAAAGAAGGCATAGGATTACTTATATTATTATACTTTTACTAAATAAGGTTTTTGTAATAAGTATTATATCTTTTTTCTTAAATAGCAGCTACCTAAGGGCTTTAAGTTGCTCTATATATCCGCAATACAGATATAAAAAAGCAATAGCCTTATTAACCTTACTTAGCTACTAGGCCTTACTCTCTCCGTAAAGTACAAAAAGCTAATCTTAAAGGTCCTATAGCCATCGCTCCTAGTCCGTTTTATAACTCCTTTAAGTTTAATTATCTAATACCTAATATAGCCGCGGCTGTTTTAGCACCTTATTTAACTTCCTCCCTCTCTACTTGGTGGGTTTTAGTGTCAGTATATAGTAGATTTTCTTAGATATCCGTGACTTAGTAGTTAGCGCGCGATAAGGTTTTAGTAGGTGTTATACACTATAACGCAGACGCTATATATCCGCTAGGCTATAATAGGTTCTTTAGGGTGGCTTTTATAGATCTATAAGGGTTTTATATATATTAACTAGCGTTTAATAAAGTTATATATGGTTACAAAATTGCTAATAACGCTTTTTTTTTTTAATGAAAATAATTATAAGATCTAAAAATACCTAAGTAATAAAAATAATATATTCTAAAAGCCTACATTCTATTATATAATTAATTAACTTTAGGGAATAATATAAAATACTAGTGTTAAGTTATTTCAATCTCCGCAATCTCCGCAACGCAAATATTATCTAAAAAACTAAGAAACGTTAGAAATGTAGCTTAGACGTAATTCTAGTAGTTTCGCACAAATATAGTTAGTCAGCTTGTGGACCGATTGAAAATCCGCACTAACAGAATTACGTCTGAGCCTACTGAGGTAATCTTGTTGGTGTTAACGGCGGGATTCTTAATGCGACCTCCAAGAGCTTCGATCAGGGCGCTAAACGCATTACTACTAACCAAAGACGCGCGAAGTATCCTGCGATCCCGATAGGAGGCACAACAACAGGCTCCGCTAGGAGTCTCAATATTAACACTAGCCGAGGTTTTAGCGCCTTAGCAAGCACTAACGGAGCTTTCGGCAACACTGGCCGAGCTTTAGACTCTGCTAGGACGGTTTTACCGTAGTAAGCTCATTAACTTAGCAAGCTTAGACCGCTCCCAGCCGGAGAAAAAGGTGGCCGATATTCGTCCTTGCGCCCGCACTAAAATCGCTCAATTTCTCTACCTAGCTAGAACCTAGCCATTTGCCTATCTCTCCTCTCACATTTATATAGCGTTTTAGTATACCAATTATAACTGATTTGTGTTCTTTAATTACCTTATAAGAAGGCATTATAAGGTGGAGAGAGGTAATAAGTGTCTTGTTTAGATAGAAATGGTGTTTACTTTTAGCGTAGGCGCTTGGACGAATATCGGCCACCTTTTTCTCCGGGTGAGAGGACCATAGAATTAATTAGCGGACATACGTATATCCGCAAGCGGATATCGCTAACCTTTTTTATCAAAAAGTTGATTCTATGGTCTGAAGGACATTCACAAGATTTATTAAGCGACGCGACTTATTTTATATAGAGCAGTTACTTTCTTTAACGAAATTATTAGAGCCACCTACGTAAGGTCTAGGGCTGCATATAGGCTTAAAATAATTGCAAGAACTAGCTCTATAATTGATAAAATTTTAGGCCTTATATATATACCCATTACAGTGTTATAGCTATTTCTACATTTCTTAATAACGGAAATTTTTTTTTAATGAAAATGATCTTACCTCCGGGGGGTTATATATTAATTTAGACCCAATATCTATAAAATATCGGGTCGTCTCTCTAATCGATTAACTTTTAGTAGTATTTTAAGGGGTCGTAGTTAAGCGATTCGTTAGTTTGTATAGGGAAAATTATAAAAAGTGTCGTATTTCTTAACAAACGCTGTAAAACTGGCTTAGACGTGATTCTGGTGGTGCAGCAAAAACGTAGTTAGTCCGCTTGCGGACCGATTAAAAATCCGCACCAACGGAATCACGTCTGAGCTTGCTGAGGTAAAGGACGGTTTAACTTTGTCGTGCGAAAACCTATGACGTCAAATCACATGCTTGCATGAATTGGGCCTAGCCCAGCATCTCTAAGCTTGGGCCGTGAGTGATCTTTTACCGAACCCGCCAACACCGTTACCTGGGCCACCCCATAAGTGAAGCTCTCACTCCTTTGAAAATTTTCCCACTAGGACTTTCTAACCATTTAGTCTTTAAATATGCTCTCAAAATTCGGCTTTAGCTGGCTTTCCTCTCCTCCACCCCACCCGTCGCCGCCTGAACCCGAACCTCCACCTGAGTGCTCTCCGCTCAATTCTTGTCTGCCCAGACAAGAACCTACGATAATGGCACTATCGGGTCGGTCCCTGCGCATACACGGACAAGTTCACCGGGGTACGATGCCACTGCCAGATGGGCCGTTGCACTTCATCGCCTACGACTATCGCTATGGCGCGTTGCGATGCGTGCGACCACCTTATCTCAGCTCATGGCGCCTACAGTGAGAGAGTATACCTGTTAACCTATAATGCCGCTAATAGTTGTTTATAGCTGGTACCTCCACACCACAAGCAATTACGCCGCAAGCCCCGCTACCGCTGTTACTACAGTCATCCTTGTTAAAAGTAGATGTAGGAGATGCTTTCAAGGACGGAATTAAGTACATGGCCCCAGATTCTCTTGTGGGTACGAGCGGCAAGGACTGGACATTTCAGCCGTACCTGGATCTATACGAGATACTTGGATCGAATGTTCTTGAACACTACGGCTACTATAAGAGCAACAATGTTGATAAGACATACATTCCCAGCTATTTCTATCTGGGAGGCGCCGGAACTGGAAAGTCGAGACATGCCTTAGAATTCGCCTCTTCGGTCCGGGAAGTAATTACGCTCCATACTTAACATCCCCTTTACCCTAAGCTTGCGCAGAGACTGACCAAATCTTATGTATTTTATGTTTCGCTTAAGAATAGGACATCGTTGGGGCCTGAAGAAAAAAGTAATATATGGAATGCGATTGGTGTTAGAATGCTACACCAGCTACTTAGTGGGCGTCTTGCGTATGTTAAGCGCCAATACGCCGCAGACCCTGGCGACATTTTTGAACTTGTTGTGGCGGCAGCAAACGTTAACCTATATAACGGTTTCACTGGAATTTTAGTTGTCGACGGAATTTAAGGAGCCCTTTTGGGGTACGATGACGGGAAGAACAAAAATAGTCTATTTTGTAAATTACTGAAGCAAATTGCTAGTTTAAGTCTAATAAAACGACATTCTTCTAAAACGAAGGGGGAAATAGCAAGGGCAGCACCCTTTATAATAACTTGCGTCACTAGAACCTGCTTTAGCCCTATAGAAGGATTTTTGGCCAAGTCCTACCGCAACCGCGTATACCTACCTCTTAACCGGTTAACTGCGCCGACTTAAAAGAATAACGACTCGCCAGTTATTAACAACTCTCCCGCTAGCCGTCTTCTAGTGAATAATGTTGGCGGCCACGCGCGTGTAATAGAAATAATCGCTGACGAGCTAGCTAAGCACCAAAATGACCTTAAGCCGAATATAGCTGAATTGGCTAATGCTCTCTTTAATAGATTAATAAGCCGCTATAAAGAAGCCGTCCTCGTGCTACGGGACGATATCTTCCCTGTCGTATAGTATATCCTCTCTAGACAAAAATTTGTCTCTATAAAGAGATTCCTGGATCGAACTTGCGGTGGGAGGATGTTACCGCGTCTGGGCTTATCTGGTTTGAAAGCGACAGGGCGGATTACGATTGCGATCTGCAGGGGGGTACCTTGTAGCCCCTTAGATCTGGCTTTGGATGCTTGCTAGGATGCCGCCCACAAAGGACACCGAGCGCCTGTGCAAGTTCCTAAGAAATTGGCAATTTAACGACTATGCAGAGCTTCTTTACCTTAAAACAGGCGAAGGACCCCCCGTAAATACTACCTGGCAAAGCTTCGAGCGATTCTGCTGCTCATTTCGCATTTTGCGGTCGCTGGGATTTAAAAATGGGCAGGAGGTGGCGTTAAAGGACTTGCACTGGGGGTGCAAATTGCGAGATGACCGGAAGACGATGGTGGTGAACCGACACCTTGACCTCGCAGAAGCTGTCCACCAGTACAAAACCGATTCAGTGGCGGAAGACCATACTGCCACTGGCAAGGCGCGGTCAGCCGAAGAAGTTGAGACTCGACATAGTGGAACTTTGTATGCAGAAGACCAGTTAACCCACGTCATCCTTAACGGTACGAGCGCGCCGGCCGGCGATTTCTTCCTCAGCATCGAGATACCTAAACAGCTGGCTCTGAATAAGGAGGGTCTGAGCGAAATTGTCCGCGAAGTAGGGCAGTGTAAACTGATCCAGAAGAATGTGACCCAAACCACGTATACTGCGGAGAGGAATAAGTCTGCTGGGTCAGACAATATCTTTATATTGTACAGGCAAACTAGGATTTCGAAAACCTAAGACTTGCCAGACCGCTCCGGGCTCGTTGATGCGTCTTGCTAGGACTCCTACTTTGGTCCTTTCTCCGGTCGTGCTTACCTAGCATATGAGAAGGGCAATAATCAAACCTGAAACGCCATTGCGCTATGGGAGAGTGCTACGGAGAGAAAACTTGACGACTAAATAGGGGTCTAGGAGATAGCATTAGACTAGACATGATCATTAACAACATATGGCAGACAGCGGATTTCATTTATTGTACCTATAGCGGAATACACACACTTCTTTATACATACCGCCCTCCTAGTGCTCTAACCAGTATGTCTACTTAGGTGGATTGTACATCTACCAACTGCGGATTAGCACTACTCCACACACTTCCACCGGCATACCATATCCTGCGTTATCGTGACAGCTATGAATGCTAGTGATCCGGGTCTGGACGTAAGATACAGCTAGGAGCTGCAAGGCGAAAGGCCAGTGGTGATTGTCCTCGATAACGTCTCTATCCATACAAACGACGACATTACTCGTGTACTTCAAGAGGCGGTTTACGTCATAAGATACCTGCCGCCGTACTCCCCTGACTACAATCCGAGCGAGCTAACTTTCGCGATGTTGGAGGCCTGGATCTGTCGTAACTGCTACTACGTTCGATTACGTTTTCCTTGCGGGAGGGGGTTCGGTGAGTTATTAAAAGCGGCTGTTGCAGAGAGCAGTGTGTCTATTAACCAAGTAAACCAAAAATCTACCCCTTTGCTTGGCTTGGTTGGTTAACGGGAAATCCTTACTTCGCTTAGTTGATTTACATTACTTGGTAATATTTCCTGATTTAGATTCTGTGATAGATCTATGGAAGAATACCGGTTCGAAGCAGGTGTTTTTGACATTCGATCGCCGCTACAGTGTCTGAATTAAGGCGATTTCGTTTATCTGTGATGACCTTCTGATGGATGGAGAGCTGTCAGATAATGCATATTGAGCGTTTGATTTATAAAAGATTGATCTTGATCAATTGGGGTTGACTTGGTTGATGTCGTTGATTGATTGACTTGACTTAAGGCCCTAGGGGCTCTAAGCTAAGATGAAGAGATTTTGCAGTGTACATGCCCCGTGCACGTAACTCGCGCACGTGTCCAGACTTGCGGAGGATAAATTATCCTATCCGGTCGGGCGGATAATAATCCTATTTAAGGATAGCCCGGATATCGGATAATATCCGGATAATATCTAGATATCCGTAAAATTTTAACTATAAAATAAAACCTTTACCCCCTATTATATGACGCTATAAATATGGCTAGTACTAGTAAAACTTACCCTAAAAACTTTAACGATAATAATTCCTTTAAAGTTAATATACTTTCTGCCCTTTTAAGCGGCGTTAAGACTAAAAATAATACTAATTTAATCCTAACTACTTATATAATACAGATCTTAAGATAAGTCTCCTTAATTTATAAATATACTTATACGGTAATAAAGGAAGAAAAGGCCTATACAAAGAAACGCTATTTTTATAAATACTGTCCTTCTTAAGACCTAAAAGGATACTATTCCTTAACTATTAGATTATAAGGCTATCTTAAAAAATATATTATTAAATAGAATCTAGTAGAAAATTAGGAGTATATAATAGTAAAAGATTGGGGGGAGAGATCTCTTTTAGAACTATATTAAAAGCTTTTAGCAAAAAAAGAAGTTTAAGGTCTTAAGGGTAAGGTTTTAAAGTATATAGTATATTAAAATACTATAAAGTAAGCACTTCTAGATCTGATTATTATATAATAGCTTCCCTTCTTATATATAGAATGGCTAGAGTTTTATACTTTCGTAAAAGCATTAAATTAAGAAGTACCCTTAATTATCCCTATATACTACTTAATAATTATAGTCTAAATTCTTAAACACTTTACCAAGAGTTAAGATATTGTATAAAAAGTACTTTAATCTATAAAAATTAATATTTACCTTACTGTGAATATCTAGACCTTTTTAAGTTATTCCCTTTTTTTTAGAATCTATACTAGCTTTATTAATATCTAGAATAAATACCGGAGCTCCTTAATTGCCCTTTATACGGTATCTAGTTAAAGCGGTATAGATTAGTAGGAGGCGTTTTGTCCGGTTCTTATTAAGTATAGCATTAAAATAAAGATTAGAGCTCTTATTGGCGATAATACTAGATTAAATAATGTTCTCTATTATATAATTGGCTAATGGCTTAGCCTTAAGTATAAAATTAACTGGATCGTAATATATTAAAGAATTCGCTATTAGGGGTATATTATTAATCTTATCGTTTAAGCCTTTTTATTTAGTTTAAAAAAGGATAAAAAGCTTATAAACTTATATAATAAAGAGGATAAGGAATAGGATAAATAAGAAGATAAAGAAGGGGAGGATGTTATATAATAAGTACTACCGCTAGTTAAAAAAAAAAGAAAAAGAAGGATAAAGAATTAGAGCTAGCATTAGACAAAAAGTATAAAAAAGGTAAAAATATTTAAAATATTATAGAGCTAATAGGGAAGCTTTATAACTATATTGTTTATATCTATAGCTTAGCTAACTATATAAAATGGTTTATTAAACGTGCTAGTAAAATAGTTCCTCTTAATAATTATAGAAGATGGAATAGCTAGTTTCTTATACTGTATATAGCTCTAGAAGATAAGGTAAAGGCTAGGCTTTAACTCTACGTAGAGTACTATAAGAATAACTTAAAAGATAATATCCTCTTAATAAGTAAATAGATATATCTTTATACAATTTATAATTTCCTTTAGTCTTTCTATAAAGCAACTCTATTTCTTTAAGGAGATTATATAATACTAGAAAGGGTTCTAGAATTAGTTAATATCTTTAAGGATATAATATAGACCGCATTAGTATATTATATAATACCCTTAATATTTCTTTAGCTAATTATTTCTTATAGGTAATAACTATTAAGGCTAAGGATAAGTTTATAACTCCTTAACTCTAACGTGCTAAGGAAAAGCTTATAAAGTATATTAAGAAGCTAGATAATTCTCCCTACTATTTAGCGGCATAAGTTCTTAACCTAGAGTATTATACGGCTTTCTTAAAAGATTAGAACAATTATATTACCGTTAAAAGAGAAAAGAAGCTCTTTAGCGTATAAAAGCTCTGGGAGGGATTCTATAAGAAAGCAATACTTTTAGGTTTAACTATATTGTACGCAACTAAGAAAACTTAAAAGTTGCCTTTAGAGCCTAAAGAAAACCTCTCTGCCTTTTATAAGGCTAGTCTTTAGTACTATTTAAAATATACTTATTTATAGAGTCTAGATAAGTTTAATAACTATATTAATAAGAATCCAATTCCGCTTAATAGTCGTATAATAGCTATTTAATAGTGGAATTAGCCTTTTTAGTATATAAGATTTCCATAACTCTTATAGCTTGTAATTAAAGTTCTTTTAATACCTAGAATAAGTATTAAACTAAAGAGAGTATTTTTAGGTTTTTAATATTGTGTTCTATGGAATTATATAACTACTCTATAAATACTTAAGGCATTAAAATGCGTAAAGGACTAGGTAGCTTATAAGATTTTAAGTATTCTCTTATAGTTATATAAGGGAAGGTATATAGGAGATACATTATATAACACTAAAGGGTATAAAATATATAAAAAATAATTTTAGGTAAAAGGTAACCATTAAAGGCGTATAGGTGGTGTAACGGAACCTTATAGCAAGAACTACGATAGGCTTGTTAATGGGCTAGGTATGTAGGTGATGCAAATTAAAGTTAATTACGAATAATAACTGGTGGAGTGGTTGCCTAATAGATTAACTCTAATTATATTCTGAGAATTATTACAAGGAAGGAACTATCTAGGTAGGGACTAAGGGTCCTTAAATACACAACCGTACTCTTATAAAATCCTTCTTATATATAATATACGTCTTATACATAAGGTACGTAAGTTCCTCTTATTCCTCTTATTTAATACGTAGCATATTATATAACCTTAGTTACTATTCCTCGTTATATAGTTCTATCGGCTCCATCTTAGACCGTACCTAAATTAACTAACTAGCTTCTTCCGACTCCTCTCTAAATAGTTATAATATTATACTTAAAGCGTCCGTAACACTATCTCCCTCCTCTTTATCTTTGTTCTTAAAGATTTAAAATATCTCTAAGTTATTTACTAGAGGTATAATATCCGTTTAATTAATTTGGTTAATATTATTGCTTATTATACCTAAAGCAATTTCTTCTTTATACACCCAACGTCGTGCTTGCACTATTACTGCAATATTATCTCTTAGTAAGATTATACTATCTCCATATTCTTATTGTTTAAAAGAGGGGTTAGTTTATATTGCGTTAGTAAGTCCATCTTCGCGATAACCGTCCTCTTACTTAAAGTGCACTAAAGCGAATATTTGTTTGTCCTATAACGTTCGCTCTACTTCTAATACTAAATATACGCGACCTATTACTCTTAATAGTCGTCTAGTTCCCTAATTAATTTATCTTAGGGTTTCGTATTTAATCTACTACTACGCGGCTAGATGGTAAACTGTCTTAAGCCCTTACTAAGTTAAAACGTTCTTAGGATACGGAATAGAAGGCCTTAGATACTCGCATTGCGGCGTTTACTTATCTACTCCGTCTTAAGAAGGTTCGTAAGAAGGTTTATTTTAAGGAGTAAAAACTTATAAAATAGGGTCTATAGGAACTTAATAATAAAAGAATAGATTCTCTTCTAATAGAGAAGGAAACAGATTTAAGTAGTTCAGCAACTGCTCTTCTTAGGTCCCCCTTAGGTGACTTATTTTTTAGTAATCCTTTTTTTTTAATACTGCTTAACCTAATCTCTTCTAATACTCCTATACCTTTCCTATAGCGTTCTTTAAGTTCTTTAGTAGCTCCTAGGTAGTTTTAGTATAGCCTATCTACTTAACCTTGTACTATATTTTATTATTAATGTCCTTATAACTAACGATCTTTAAAACTTACTATTTGTCTTCTTCTTATCCTCTATATATGTCTACTTTATAGACCAGTGGCTTAACATTCCCGTATACTAGCTTTAGCATTATAATATACTATATAGGGTAGATCTTTATTCTAGCTAGTAGGTTTAACTTAAACGTAACTAGTAAAATCCTTTATGTAATTTTAAAAGGTCCTAGTCTAACGTAGTCCAACTTCTTACTTAGTTATTAACTCTTAAAATTTTTATATAGTAGCTATACTTTATCTCCCTCCTTAAGATCTGGTCCCTTAGATCTCTTAATATTATAGTACTGTTCGTACTAACTTAATAGCACGAGTGAGTTAGATTTAGGGGCACGAAATACGTATAGTATCGTATACTCTTTTGGATGATGGTGACTGTCAATTATATAAAGCAGACTACGTAGTCTATATACTGATGCGCCTCCCCCCTATTAGTTAGTGCTTTAGAAGTGCACCAGACGCGTAAGCGGGTGGTTAGTATACTAAACGCGTAAACGCGTACTTAGCGTACCGAACGCGTAAGCACGCGGTTAGTATGACAGGTGCTGTAATTATACACTAGCGGTACTTGAAAAATGAAACCACTTATATATAGCCTCTGTAATTGTCTTAATAGAACTATAAAACATATAAGAAAATACATAGGAAATCCCTCCTAAGGTGCCTTTTAGGTTGCCTTCTAAATAGTGCTCTAAGCTAGCCGTAAGTCCTGCTTATGGTCCATAAAATAAACTATACGGCCTTTTGACGGGCTGTAAATGCACCATACGGCCTTCCGATGGGCCGTAGCTGAACCGTAAATGCTCCGTTAGTCTCGCTCTACCTATTTTATAACCTTTAGGTTAAGCTTATTTATGTTAATTAGGGTTTTAAGAGCTTAATATAGCTTTGCCTTAGTTATGGCGTCTACTAGGTTATCTTCGCTGCTGATCCATTTAACCTCTATAATCTTACGTCATTTATAGGCCTGATATAAGTACATTAGGTCGACTATAAGCCTCTTCTCTTGTGTTGTACCTAGTTTAACTAGGTAGTTATAAAGGGACTTTAAATCAGTGTATAAAACCAGGGGTAACTGCTCTAGTTATAGAATCTTCTGGACCGTTGATTTAATTGCGGCTGCTATATTAAATCCATAAGCTAGTGTATATAGTTTAGAAGCTAGTACACTACGGGTTACTTGTTTGTACTTAATTGAAGACTAGTGTAGTATATTTGCGTCCTAATTGCGGTCCGTAAGTATAATTACAAAGCCAATTTGTAATAATAGGTCTTTGTTATTAGTAAAGGAGGCGTCTATAAATACCAGTAAGCTAAGGGAACTTAGGTCTAGTGGTACAAAAGTAAGTCCCCTTGCTGTATTGTTAATTTGCCACTAAATACGCTTATTAAGCTGCTTAATATTTTCTTCTTATAGATCTACTACCTGGGCCGCAAAGGATAAGTTATAGGCAGATTTAGGTTAGCAGACTATGGTAATATAGGCGCCTCTTGCACGCTATATAGTATATTAGTCCTTTATATTTACGGTCTTACGGGTCTCTCTACAGGAACTAGTAAGGTCTGTAGGCTTTACTATAATAAGCTTTAGGTTTTAAGCTTGGCGTTCCTAGGTTAGCTAGATTAAGTTGCCCTTTTATATAATTAAGCCTTTATTAAACTTAATTGGAGTCTACTTAGTTAACTGCTCTCGCGGCTTTGCCAGGAACTTAGCTTCTTGTAGTTTAGTCTCTTTAGCGTCCGTAAATGTCCGGTCTACTAAGAAGAGGGTATTATTTGTTTGGAGTCCAACAATACTAAGGCCGTTTAATAGGCTATATAGGAGGTAGGGGTCGTAGGTCGACTGTTCTATTTTAAGTTTACTAACGTGGTGTTAGTAGTATGTTTTAAACTAATGGTTTCCGGCTTCTAGTACTCCGTAAAGAGGTTTTATAACCTATAAAATTATTCCTGGTTATAGGTTAAGCTCATAGGGTAGTCGTATAAAGATATCCCTACTTAGGTAGGTATCAGACTGTACGTAGGCTTGTGAGATGTCCCGTAAGTAAAGGGCTATAGATTTGGTTTGCTGTAGTCTAGGCGTAAGTATAAGTATAATCCGTTAACTGACCTATTAAATTGTAGGCGATTGCGTAAGGACTAGGTCCTTTCCCTAGTTATTATAAGCTTATATAACGAGCCTTAATTTCTTAAAGGCTTTATTAGTACTAGGGTGCTTAATCTCGTTAACAAAGCGTAAGTTAAATATACAGACGCCTTGCGGGACGTCTCTCTCTATTATAATTATAAAGATACCCTTTTTAAGTAGTCCGTTAATCTCTTTACGCTATAAGTCCGTAAAAGGGGTTTCCTATACTAGAACTGATATATCTATAGGCGGAGATTACTTTACGGATGTACCTACGGAGGTTAGGTAGTTCTCTATTATAGGATTCTTACGGGGGCGTCCTTAGCCACGCTTTACGGCAGGTTTAATAGGTTTAGTGGGTTTCTAGAGGACCTCTAGGGTAGGTAAGGGTGCCTCCAGTTTATTTAATTCAGCAGTCGTTTTTAGTTTGTTTGGTTCGGCGGTTGCTTCTAGTTTGTTTGGCTTGACGTTATAGGTGTTTTCGGGCCGAAAGTAGGGTTTTACGGATATGCTTTTAAAGCTAGTTGGCCCGCTAGGAAGCTATACGCAGTATATCTCATTTTCTACGGCTAGTAGACAATAAGGTCTATTCTAACTGCCGCTTTCACGCCATATAAGGACTTTAGAGTTAAGCGGGAGGTTATATACTAAGGTCGTATTAGGTCCGTTGCGGTAGTACAGGGCGTTATTGATAGTTTGTTTAGCCCGTAATTTGACTATTTTAGCTATTACCTTCTGTATTGTAGCTGCTCGTTCCGTAATAGACGAGGTAAAAGGGCCTAGGTTGCTTATCCTTAGGTAGGCTCCGCAAACCAAAAAGGTAGGTACTAGTCCGTTAGGGCCAGCAGTGTTATTAACAGCTTTTACGGCCATCTATAAAGCTAGTTCCTTTTAGATATTCTTATACTCGTCCGTAATAATCTAGTAAGCTCTCTATAAAGCTAGGTAAGCTTACTTAATAAGCCTAATAGAC
>Ga0307515_10013414_pt1 | contig 15323 bp, 17 predicted proteins | sample 17_EM_MG_FD_194513 | JGI IMG/M metagenome (GOLD analysis project Ga0307515, IMG submission 194513) | Populus trichocarpa ectomycorrhiza microbial communities from riparian zone in the Pacific Northwest, United States - 17_EM | ecosystem: Host-associated > Plants > Roots > Unclassified | place... | reverse complement strand
AGTGCGGCGAGATCGTCGGCGAAGGAGGTCAGCGGCAGCGGTGCCGCGACCACGGCCAGGCCTTCAGCGGTGAGCGGCTGGATGATCTTCGCCCAGCTTGAACCATCAGCCCACGCGCCGTGGACGAGTACGACATTGACCTTATTCGGGGACATCGGCCTTCTCTCTGCATTCGATTGAGATCGAGTAACCTGTCTAACGCTTCATCAACGGTTACGTCCATGCGGCATAACTTGTCAAGAGCCTTTTAAGAGGTTACATGTCACTCATATCTTCGAAAGGTCGCCGGCGGTGCAGGTCGCGGCGGCCGGAACAGGAGTTATGATGGACAACCGCTCGCCTACCATTTTCGTCGGTGACGCGCTGGGACTGGATTTTCTGAATTCGATCGCCACGCCCGTGGACACGCCGATCGACTGGATCGATAACGGCGAAGGCCTGCTGCGCTGGTTGGAGCAGGCAGGGCTCGTCCCCCATGAGACGCTGGAGGCGATGCGGGCGCAGGCTCTGCCCGGAGAACTCGACAAGGTCGCCGACCAGGCTCGGAACCTGCGCGAGTGGTTCCGGGATTTCGTCCGCGCCCATAAGGGCCGCCCTCTCTCGGCAAATGCCCTGGAAGAACTGGAGCCGTTAAACCGCCTGCTCGAACGCAACGAGGGCTTCAGCCGCATCGTCGCAAGCCGAGCCGATGGCCATGAGACGCTGGCGCTTCAGCCGATGCGCAAATGGCGCTCGCCCGATGCGCTGCTGCTGCCGATCGGCGAGGCGCTGGCGCAATTCGTCTGCACCGAGGATTTCTCCAATGTGAAAGCCTGCGAAGGACCTGTTTGCACTCTGCTCTTTGCCGACCACACCCGCGGCCACCGCCGGCGCTGGTGCAGCATGGCCATGTGCGGCAACCGCGCAAAACAGGCAGCCCACCGGCATCGGCTGAAGGCGGATCAGGAGTGAGGCGCCGTTTGCGGGAGACGATCGTGTCAATCGGGGAGATTTGTGAAAATGCCCGGCGAAGGTCTTGCTGCGGGGCGCGAGACGGATAAAAGGAAATTCCGGCTCCATTTCAAAAGGAAATCAAATGCCGGAATTTTCCACGCTCGTGTTATTTGCCGCCGCTTCGATGGTCCTGACCGCGACCCCCGGCCCCGATATGCTTCTCATAGCCTCGCGTAGTGTCAGCCAAGGGCGGTCCGCCGGCTTCCTCACCTATGCCGGGATAGCGCTCGGCACATACTGCCACGCTGTTGCGGCGGCACTTGGCCTGTCGCAGCTTTTTCTGACGGTGCCCATTGCCTATGAGATCATCCGGTGGGCCGGCTGCGCCTACCTGCTTTATCTGGCCTACAACACCATCCACGCCAAAGCGTCGGCTTTCTCTCCCTCATCTTCACTGAAGCAGCGGTCCCGCAGGCGGATTTTCATCGAGGGCCTAGCGACAAACCTACTCAATCCCAAGATGGCGCTTTTCGTGCTGGCGCTCTTTCCGCAATTCGTCGCGCCGAATGGCAGCTCGATGACGATTCAAATGGTCGTGCTCGCCACGATCCTGAACGGGATCGGTTTCCTCGTGAACGGCACGGTCATTCTTGTCGGAAGCCATATCCGCGGTCAGTTGTCCGCGGTCAGCCGCTTTCCAAAGCTGCCGCAATATCTTCTCGCAACCGTCTTCACAGCGCTGGCGTGCCGTTTGGCTTTGGGAACCCGAAGCTAACCCGTGTTTTTGCGCGCCAGGCGAGGCGCAGCAACCGGATCTGCCTCAACCAGCATCGGCACAAAATCCGCCAAAGCAGGCCAAGATAAACAGAATTATTGATTCGACTGCGCCGCTGCGCCGTGGTCAACTTCGTCAGTCACGTGTCCGCAATTCTCAAGACATCCAGAACCCAAGGAGCTTAAGATGAGCAATGCACTGCGCAACGAAACCCCTATACAGACCTCGAAAACACAGCCCGTCGACACCAAGCTCGAGGTCGTCGTCATCCCTGTTTCCGATGTCGACCGCGCCAAGCGCTTTTACGATGGCCTCGGTTGGCGGCTCGACGCCGACTTCGCCAATGATGCCGAATTCCGGGTGATCCAGTTTACGCCGCCGGGCTCCGGCTGCGCGATCATCTTCGGCAAGAACGTCACGGCCGCCGCCCCCGGTTCCGCCCAGGGCCTCTACCTCGTTGTCTCCGACATCGAGGCCGCCCGCCGCGATCTCATCGCCCGCGGCGTCGAGGTGAGCGAAGTGTTCCACGATGCGGCCGGCGTCTATGCCGGCAAGGACGAACCCTATCTGTTCGGGCGGTTGCGGATCGCCGGCCGCGATCCCGAACATCGTAGCTACCGCTCCTTCGCCTCCTTCAAGGACCCCGACGGCAACGGCTGGCTATTCCAGGAAATCACCACGCGACTGCCGGGACGCATCGACGCCGACGGGACGACATTCACCACCTCGACCGATCTCGCCTCGGCCATGCGCCGGGCCGCCATCGCCCACGGCGAACACGAGAAGCGCAACGGCGGCAAACACGACGAGAACTGGCCGGACTGGTACGCCGAATATATGGTCAGCGAACAGGCCGGCAGGCAGCTGCCGCTATAGGCGACAGCATCATCTGAAACGCATGCATGGCGCGGCGGCGCGCCGTGCTTGCGTGCGTCTCACGCATTTCACCTTCACCCACAGCCGCTAATTTCTTAATAGATTTATGCAATCTAATATGCGGTCCCTTCTGCAAGGAAGCGAAATGGCGGTTGCGCGTGTATTCGGAAAATCCTCACCAGACGCAATCCAGCGCGAAAAGAATCGCCTGGCGGCCCTCGAACAGCTCGATCTGCTCGACGCGCCGAGAGACGAAGGCTTCGAGCGCATCGTCCGGCTGATCAAGCAGATTTTTGCAATCGACATCGGCATCGTCTCGCTGATCGACGCTCATCGACAGTGGTATCAGGCCTGCTCCGGCCTCGCGGCTGACGAGGTGCCGCGCGAAGACACGTTCTGCCGCCTGGTCGTCGACTGCGAAGAGCCCATCATCGTGCAGGACGCCAGCAGGGATCCGAGATTCTCAGCGCATCCTGCCGTCACCGGCGCCGACCATATCCGCTTTTATGCCGGCGTGCCGCTGAAGACCAGGGACGGCCACGCGATCGGCACGGTCTGCGCCATCGATCGCCGGCCGAGATCCTTCGGCGCCAGGGATCTCGCCATTCTGGAAGAGCTGGCGGGTGCTGCGATGGACCGCATCGAGCTGCTGCAATCGGCAGCGACCGACGGCCTGACCGAAGCGCTGACCCGGCGCGCCTTCAAGCAGGAGGCCGAGCAGCTGATTTCGCTGGCGCTGCGCCACCATCATGACCTCTCCTGCATCGTGCTCGACGTCGACCATTTCAAGCGGGTGAATGACACCCATGGCCATGCCGCCGGAGACGACGTTCTGAAAGCGGTGGTAGCAACCTGCAAGGCGACGCTTCGGGCCGGTGATCTCTTCGGCCGTTTGGGTGGCGAGGAATTCGCGGTCATCCTGCCGCATGTCGATCGGGAAGGCGCGCTCGCGGCCGCCGAAAAGCTGAGAGCGGCAATCGACGCCGAGGTCATTCGCGGCGGTTACGGCGCGCTGCACGTCACCGCGAGTTTTGGAACCTCGGCACTCTCGATCGTCGGCAAGGATATCGAGACGCTGCTCGCGCAAGCCGATGCCGCCATGTACCAGGCGAAGAATACAGGGCGGAACCGCTGCGTCTCATGGAGTTCCATCCACACCGACCACCCCATCGGCGCCCGGCGACGGGTGCTGAAGGCCGGCTCGATCCTGTTCAACGAACGCCGCTCGGTCATCGACTGCACCGTCAAATCGCTCGGCCTCGACAGCGCCGGCATTTCCGTCTCGAATTCCGCCGGCATTCCCCCGGAATTCACCCTGTCGATCAAGGGCGAAGGTTTCGAAACCAATTGCAGGGTAATCGCGCAGGATCGCCAACACCTGGAAGTGGCCTTCAGATAGCTCAGCTATCAGCCGTCCTGACGCCACATCTCAGCCCGTCGGCAAACAGGGCGACCATGCGGCGCGCATGGTCGGGCCGCTTGTCGTAGGTGGGAACGCAAAGGCTCGCCACCGCCCCCAGAATATCCCAGGCATCGACATCGGCGCGGACTTCGCCGGCGGCGATGGCCGACGCAAGCAGCGTCTCGAGGGCGGGTTGCAGCCGCTGCTGGAAATAGGCAGGCAAGGGATCGAAGGCCGGGTCTCCCGAATGCAGGGCTGAGGCGAGCCCGCGCTTGGCGGCGATGAAATCGGCAAATCGCTGCATCCATCGCGCCAGCGCCTCGCCGGGCGCGCGCTCGGCAGCGAGAGCAGAGGCGGCATCCGCGCAGGCATCGATTTCCCGGCGGAAGACGGCGGCGATCAGGTCGGCGCGCTGCGGAAAGTGACGGTAGAGGGTGCCGACGCCGACGCCCGCTTTCTCGGCAATCTCGCGCACCGGCGCATCGACGCCCGAGGTCGCAAACACCGCGAGCGCCGCCTGCAGCAGCCCATCGAGATTGCGCTGCGCGTCGGCGCGCACGCGCCGATCCGCTTTGCCTTGCGGCTGCACGCTCTCCCCCTGCTCTTCCATTTTGTCGTCCAAAAATATCACCGTTTGCTAAACGGAACATTGTTCCGTATAAAACGGAATGCTGTTCCGCTTATGCAAATTAGCACGGCAAGGCGGTCTTGGCCACAGATCGACGCGCAAAAGGAGATGATCATGCAGGACAAACCCGTCGCCCTGGTCACCGGGGCCAATCAAGGAATAGGTCTTCAGATCGCTAGGGAATTCGTGGGCCACGGCTTCACCGTGCTTGTGGGGTCACGCAACTTCGAGCGCGGCGTGGCAGCGGCCAGCGAGATCGGGCCGGATGCCATCGCGCTCCAGCTCGACGTGACCGATCAGGCGTCGATCACTGCCGCGGCCGATCGCATCGGCAACGAGTTCGGCCGCCTCGACGTGCTCGTCCAGAACGCGGCGATCTCGAATACGAAAAAGCGGCCCGATCAGTCCGTCGAGGACTATGCGAAGACCGCCCGGCCGAGCAACGTCTCGCTCGATGAGATGCGCGCGGTCTGGGATACCAATGTCTTCGGCGTGCTTGCCGTCTACCAGGCGATGCTGCCACTGCTGCGCAAGGCGCCGCAGGCCCGCATCGTAAATGTATCGAGCGGCGCCGGCTCGCTGACCAGAAATTCGGACCCTGCCTTCTCCCACCGCCCGATCTTCGGCCCCGTCTACCCCGCCTCGAAGACGGCGCTCAACGCCCTGACGGTCGCCATGGCGATCGAGCTGGAGGCGGAGGGGATCAAGGTCAACGCCGTCTCCCCCGGCTTCACCAAAACGAACCTCAACGGATATGCGGGCACGGAGACTGTCGAGGAAGGCGCCTGCGAGGCGGTGCGCGTCGCTCTCGATCGGGACGGCCCGACAGGCACCTTCACGCACGCGACACTCGGCACGATCCCGTGGTGATCAGCGCCCAATCGAACAATCAGACGATAATAGGAGAAAATCATGCAATATCGACCACTCGGAAAAACCGGCATCAAGGTCAGCCCCTACTGCCTTGGCACCATGATGTTCGGCAAGATCGGCAATCCCGATCACGACGATTGCATCCGGATCATCCACAAGGCGCTGGATTCAGGCATCAACTTCATCGATACCGCCGATGCCTATAGCCGCGGCGAGTCCGAGGAGATCGTCGGCAAGGCGCTCAAGGGCCGGCGCGACAACGTCGTGCTCTCCACGAAGGCCCACCTGCCGATGGGCGATGATCCGAACATGCAGGGCAATTCGCGCCGCTGGTTGACCCGCGCCGTCGAGGACTCGCTGCGGCGCCTGGGAACCGACCATATCGACCTCTACCAGGTTCACCGTCCCTCGCCGGACACCGACATCGAAGAGACCCTTTCCACGCTCACAGACCTGATGCGGTCTGGCAAGGTGCGGGCGATCGGATCTTCGACCTTCCCGGTGTCCGAGATCGTCGAGGCGCAGTGGGTTGCGGAACGGCGCGGACTGGCCCGCTTCCGCACGGAGCAGCCGCCCTACTCGATCCTCGATCGCGGCATCGAGCGCGAGGTGCTTCCGGCCTGCGAGCGTTACGGGATGGGAGCGATGGTATGGAGCCCCCTGTCGAAAGGCATGCTCACCGGCCGCTACCGCAAAGGCGAGCCGCTTCCCGATGGCATCCGGGCGAAATACTTCCCCAAGCAGATGTCGGATGAGCGCACCCTCGATGCCGTCGAGCAGCTTATCCCATTGGCAAAGGAGGCGGGTCTGTCGCTCACCCACATGGCGCTCGCCTTCGTGATGGCGCATCCCGGCGTCACATCCGCCATCCTCGGGCCGCGCACGATGGAACATTTCGACGATCTGCTGGAAGGCGCCGAGATCCGTCTCAGTGACGAGTTGCTGAATGAGATCGACAAAATCGTGCCGCCCGGAACCGATCTCGCCGTAAACGCGGCCACCTACCAGCCGCCTGGTATCGCAAAAGCGGAACTGCGCCGCCGCCCGGCCGCCGAGCGCGCGGCTGCTTGATCGGAGCTTGAGACAGGGGGGGGCCGGACCTCTGCCCCCCCTGCTGATGGATGCACTTGCTTCAGCAGGACACGGGACACGGGACACGGGACACGGGACACGGCGATCGACACAATCGCCTTGATAAGTGCAACAACGTCATTCCCCCCGCCGGTGGCAAAAGGAGGTGTGGTATAAACGCCGCTTATCGTGAAAATTCGAGGCATCACGCGGCAACCATCTGGTAACGCTAAGCATATTGCTATCTCGTGTATTGCAAATAATATTCTCGCAATGTTTGCAGGAAATATGTCGCGACGACGCGCACCATATATTTGGAGATTGAACTGAATGAGAATGACTGTGCTTATTTGTGCCGCCTTGCTGATGCTGGCCAGCTGCACCACCCCGGTGTCGCAATCCGTTGCAGATTCCCAGCGTCCCCCCTCCGCTGCTGTCCGGCAGGGTTTCATCAACGTCGTATTCAAGAGAACTTATAGACACGAAGCAGGAGAGGTCGTGTGGGCGCGGATTTCCAGCGTGGTTCTGCTAGACCCCGAAAAGAAGATCTATGCTTTCTGTGTGCGGCTGGTACCCAAGCGCGGCTGGGGAGAGTGGGCCTACCTCGGCGTCTCCTTCCAAGACGACAAAGTACTAGGCGCGACGGTCAATGACGATCGCTGCCACGATAAGCGGCTGCGCTATTACCCGTTTCCTGAACTGAACGGCATGAAGACCTAAAGCGCGTCGCGATGTTTGTAGAGATATGTCGCGGCCACGCGCATTGCATATTTGGAGATTGAACTGAATGAGGATGACTGTACCGATTTGTGCCGCCTTGTTGGCGTTGGCCGGCTGCCAAACCCCGGCACCGCAATCCGTTCTAGATTCCCAGCATCCTCCCTCCAGTGCCGTCAAACGCGAGTACATTGACGCTTTACGTGGGACCATCAAAGCGGGGGACTTTGTGCGGGCCGAGATTTCCAGCGTGGTTCTGCTTAAAGCTGAAGAGCAGAGCTACGGCTATTGTGTGCGGACGGCGGAGCGTGCCTACCCAGACTGGGTTTACTTCGACCTCACCTTGAAAAGTGGCGTGATAATGGGCCTGACAAAAAATGATTATCGCTGCCGCGACAAGCGGCTGCGTTACTACGATTTTCCCGAACTGCGTAACATGAAGTACTGACGAAGGAAGAAGGGACCTTGGACACGTCGTCCAATGGTCCCTTCTGGCAATGCGGCCCGGCTGAATCCGCCATTGGTACAACGACGCTAAACAGTGCCCCGCACCGCAAAGGCAAGGCTCTCAAACCCACGAGGCCCATCCTCGCTTCTGCCCGCAAGATAAGCCGCCCTCAGCGCATCCCGAAGCCGCTCACGCCTCGCCTCGGGCAACGCCTCGAAATAGGCCGCGAAGGTGCCCTGACCGTAAACCTTCGGAAGCCAGAAATCGTCGAAATTGGCGTAGTCCATCACGATCGTGAGCGTGGTTTCGGCAATGCCTGTGAAGCCGGCACTCTCGAAAACCTCACGTAATTCGCCTTCTGCTGTCAAAGGACGCCGGCCGGATGGCACGCCCCTGCCGGCTGCTTCCGGCTCGTAGGCGAGGACCGTATCCCAGAACAGGCGCCAGCTTGGCATGCCGTCATAGGACCAGACGGCAGCGGCGGCGATGGCGCCGGGCTTGAGGACGCGGCGCATTTCCCGCACTGCCCGCTCGGCATCGGAGACGAAATGCAACACCAGTAGGGAATAGGCGGCGTCGAACGTCCGATCTTCGTAAGGCAAGGCGCAGACATCGCCCTGTTGCGCTCTTATCCTTGGGTCGCTCGTGCGCGGGCGTAGCGCCGCCACGAAGTTCTCCTCGAAATCAACGGCTTCGATGGCTTCCAGCTCAGAATAATCCGCCAGGGCGAGCGTCAGGCTGCCGGTGCCGCATCCCGCATCGAGGACGCGGCCGCAGGGTGGCCCGCCGGCGAAATCGAGGAAGGGCGCTGCCATCTGCCGGCTCCAGCGCCCCATACTGGCTTCATAGGCCTCAGCACCCTTGGCGACGAAGGTGGATGGCATGGGTTCCTCGACATCTCCCGATCACTCAGTCACGCAATGCACTGATATAGCGCACGCGCCGGGCAGTCTATTGCTCGGTGAGCGCCATCGTCAGATGTGCCTTTTATGGCAACTCTGTCGCCTGCCCGTTGCAGACCGACTATCCAGGCCTTCTACACCAGGCTGCGCGCCACCGGCAAACCGCCGAAGGTCGCCATGCGAGAACACATCATCATGATCAACACCATCATGCGAAGACCGAGGCCCTGGAATGAGCCGCAGCCGGCGCTCTGCAATACCACACGAGAACGGCGATTGTCCCAATGGGGATGCACAACCAAAGAAGCTGGTGCCAGCCACTTCGATTGATGTCGTGGAAGCGCCGGGTGGCCATGGCGATTGAGGGAAGGAACGTCGCCAGAGACCAGATCCCGCTCACAATTCCGGACTGATCGACAAACTGCAAAGGGAAGCTGACGAGAACGACGAAGAGCGTCGCAAACCAGAATTCCGATCGGCTCGCTCTGCCGGTGAAATCCACATATTTTTTAAAAAAGCTGCCGATCGCCTGGCCGAAACCCATTGCCTGAGGCAGGTCTCCGAAGCGGTTCGGCCCGGCGGGCGGCTTTCTGAAGATGAAGATCAACGGCACGATGACCAGGATCAAGACGATCAGCCAGTGCCAGAGAGAAAAACTACCCATGAGATACCCCAACGATTTAAATGGTTTAAAAGCTAGACGATGTTCCTTTCCGGATGATTAACCTGCTTGCAATCCGCTGCGCTCGGCAATCACAGCGTGAGGGCGGGGTAGATATTTGGAAGAAGGTCGGTGGCGTGCTGGGGCAGTCGCTCAGCGGTTGGCCAGCACCCTCGCCCGCACCGGCTGCTCGATGCCCTTGAGCACCAGCGAACGCTCTTCGGCCCCACCCGTCAGCTCGGGAGCCTGAGCCGCCGTCTCCGCCGACACGATAATCTCGCCGGCAGCCGCCTGGGATTCCAGCCTTGCGGCCTGGTTGACCACGCCGCCGATGGCCGTGAAATCGCTGCGAAAGCTTGAGAATTCGCCGATCTGCACATCGCCGGTGTGGATGCCGACACCGACGCCCGGCGCGCGGCCCGCCAATCCCTCGAGATCGAGACCGTTCAGCGCCGCAGTGCAGGAGCTCTGGATCTCCTGCGCGGCCATGATCGCAGCACCTGCGTGATCTTTCCTCACGATCGGAAAATTGAAGATCGCCATCAGCCCATCGCCCATCTGCTTATTGACGATGCCGTCATGCGCCCAGATCGCCTGCGCGCAGCGATCCTGAAACAGGCTGACGATCTCGCTCAGCTGCACCGCCTCGATGCGCTCCGAAAGATCCGTGTAGCCCCTGATATCGGCAAACAGGATGGTGGCGTTGGCAGTGACCTGGCGCTGCTTCTTGACGTATTGGAACGACCGCTCGCAGATCGTGCAGATATCCGGATTCATCTTGCTGCGGGTGATGCCGAAGGCGCGAAAAGGCAGCGCCAGCGGACCCCGGATCGGGATCGGCATATGCATCTGGTCCCAGCAGCCGCGACAAATCCTGGCGCTGCCGCGATCGGTCGGCTCCGTTGATGAGGCTGTCGTCATGTCTAGCAATCCGTCGCCTGATAGCGAGAAATGAGCTTCCGACACTTGGTTACTTTTGGCAACTCTGCTGATGGTCTGGGATGACGATGGCTTGAAGTATTTCATATCGAATAATGATGCGTTCATTTTCCTCAGGACGTCGAAACACACCTTGCAAAATGCTATTCCAGGTAGATAAATTCGACCGAGTGCTGGATCCTTGCCTACAGGGTGCAGTCGATACTTTTTTAGCGAGAATTTTGGATGAAGCCTGAAGAATTGCACAGATCGGAATACGCCTACAACAAAAGAAAACTTCTCCTGGTCTTCCTGGTTATGGTTGCCGTCACGGCGGGAGCCATTTGGTTAGGCTTCCATCCGCCCAGGGATAAGGACCCTCATGCCGTTTGGTTCTTCGTGTCATTATGGCTATTGTTGTTTGGTATCCTCGCATTGCTGGCACTGCCCAAACTCCTTTCGAGGCGGCCGGGGCTGATCATCTCAACGGCCGGAATCCGGCTACCGAATTTTCCTGACCAGATACTGCCGTGGTCCGTCATCCGAAGCTTTGACAGAGTCCAAGCCAAATATTCGGATATCATCGTTCTTCACCTCGATCCCATTGTCGCCAGAACCTTGACCAGGGGGTGGTTAGTGGGCCGGCTTCCGGAATGGCTCACCGGTTAACGCGCCAAGGCCGGCATCCCTCTGCAGGTGTTGCAGGGCAATCCGAACACGATATTCAATCAGTTCACCGAATTGCTGTCCGAAGCCCATGAGGCCGAACGCCAGGCCATGCAGGAAGATGGCGCGATTGCCCCGGACGATGAGGACGAAGCGCCAGGCCCCGCTCTCAACAGCGCCGGTCATCCTTTCTTCACCTACGTTCTTCTTGCCATTCTGGTCGTCGTCTATGTCGCTGAGCTCACCTTTGGTGTCGAACCACCCGTCGCCGGCTCTCCCACCATTCGGACTCTCTACATCCTCGGAGGAACGTTTCGTCGGAGCATTGTCGAGGACGGCGAATGGTGGCGGCTGTTTACCGCACCATTCATGCATGGAGGTATCCTCCATCTCGCGTTCAATTGCGTTTCCTTATGGTTCGCAGGAGGGCTCTTTGAACGGCTGATCGGCTGGCGCTGGTTTGCTGCGATTTTTTTCGCCAGTGCCCTTGGCGGGTCTGTCGCGTCGGTCTGGATCAACGCCCCAAACACGGTCGGGGTCGGCGCCTCCGGCGGGATCGTCGGACTTTTCGCAGCCGTGATCGCGGCCAGCTTCCGTTTCCGGTCAGGACCGATTGCAGATAACCTGCGGATCGGCGCAGCTCAAATTCTGATCCCCTCCCTGCTGCCATTCCTCTCGGCAGCACGAGGCGGTGAGAATATCGACTATGCCGGACATTTCGGCGGCGCGGTGACCGGGGCCGCGCTATCGTTCCTGCTGCTGGCCTTCTGGCCGCGAGAGCGCCCGACACCTCGTTTCGGCGCGGCGGCGACAGCCTTCAGCACTCTGTTTGTTGTTGTGGCGGCGGTGTCGCTTTTGCCGATCAGCATCACCCGCCAATTCATTGTCAATGACCCGATGTCAAACTTTTTCTCAGGACGGCATCAGCAAGCCGCTACGGGGTTCGCCGTTGCGGCAACCGAGGATCCCGCGAATGCTCCCTATTACAATCTCTGGCGTTTTCTCGCTCAAACACGGGGCAATGGTACAAAGGCAATCGCCGATCTCAGGATCGCGGCTGGTAAAACGGACAAGGGGACATGGCCATATCCCGTCTACAGTCTTTTTCTCGGCGAGCTGAAATCGGATGAACTGATGGCAAAGGCGGCCGATAGCAACCAGCGTTGTGAGGCCACATTTTACAGCGGCGAATAGTATTTGTTGGGCGGCAACATTCAGGAGGCGCGCCCACGGTTCCAGACTGCTTTGTCCTCCTGCCCAACAACCTTCCTGGAATATAACGGCGCGAACGGCGAATTGAACGGTCTTGCCGCGCAATAATCTGCGCGCTCAGACCCGAAACCGACCAGCCGCCTGCTGCGCCAAAGTTTCCGCAAAGGCGTTATTGGGTGTCTTCGACACAGGGTTCGTGCCAAACTGCGCAAGTTACGCCAATGCCTGCGCGACGATCGAGAAGGCAAGACGCCATGCACAAGTTCACTGTATCAATCATGCGAGAGATCGAGGCCGACACTGCCGAGGAGGCTGCCTTGCTCATGTATCAGGAGCTTACCAGGGAAGCGGTCCCACTCCGCTACTCGGTCGTGAACGAGACGAAAGTGACCACGGATCTGACACTCGATCGGGAGAAGGCGGATGAATTCGCCACTGTCGATCACACTGCCGATCCCGGCAACTGGTAGGCGGCGGCCGGCCGCTTCGTTGGCATGGTCCACCGTCGTCCCTCGCCGCGGCAGGAACCATGCGGAAAAAGCACTCAGATAGAGCCGCCATCTGCACAAGTGCGAACCGCGTCGGCTGGCGAAAATCACCAGCCGACATGGATTGCAATCGTGTAGAGGGGTTCCCGGGGCAACGCGCCCGATGCCAAGCTTGAATTCGACTAAAGGGTGGATAGCAACTCCCTGAGTTCCAAATTCAAAACGTCACAATGGCGACTTTCACACCATTCCTTGAGCAAACCGTCGAGCATCTTCAGGTCAATTGAAGTTAGAGCGCGTTTCTGCAAGGCCACTTTGTGTGACATTTTTATCTCCTCCCAAAAATCATACTTTTTATTGGCTTCTGACTGCTAAAATAAGACTAGTCTAATATTTGTTTCTCGAAAATACATTCTGTCGTTATTTAGGGGCCTTGCGGCATAACTACTTGCTTCGACACCAGAATTTTTATTGTCGTGCGGTCAAATCGTCAGTTTTCGGAGGAATAGATGCAAGAAAACAGTCGCCGGCCCGTGGGCAAGGCATGTTCGTGCAGCCGCCGAAGCCTCTGCCGCAATTCATGGAACGGACCATCATGTGATGCGAGGAACGCCCCGCCCCCGGCCCTCCCATGTCAATCCTCGGTGACATCCCACCTGTCGTCGGGATTGAACCGGGTGATGCCGGCGGCGATCGTTTCCGTCTTTTCGCCGAGATCGGCCTGGTAGGCGGTGCCGTTGGCGTTGATCTCGAACGTATGCACGCCGGTCTCGCCGTAGCGCACCGGCCAGGCGACCAGCGCAAAACCCGCGATCATGTTGCCGTTGATGACATAGTCGAACTTGCCACCGGCGATGTTATCGCCCTGGCTTTCGATGATGCGGTAGCGATAGCCGTAATAGCCGGCACCGGCCTTCGCCTTGTCGAGAGCCGCCGTATCGAGATCGAAGGCGTCGCCCGCCGGGCTGTCGCCGGCGCCGAGATCGGGCGACCAGTAGAGCCCGTCCGTCTTGCCCTCGCTGCTGATCAGCTTGCGCGCATATTCCAGCACGCCGTCACCGTCGCGGTCGGCGGAGGCATATTCCTTCTGCGCATCGACATAGGCGCGCATCGTCGCGATCGCCTGCAGCTCGTTCTCGCCGACCCGCCGGTTGATGATCTCCTCGAAGCCGGCATAAGTGTCGAAGGCCCATTTGCCGTCGCTGCCCTTGACGATGGGGAACGGCAGCGGCCACAGTCTGTCGCCGATATCGAGGATCTTCGATCCATCAACATCGCGCACCACCACCTTCTTCTTCGCGCCGTCGCGGATCTGGGCGTAGGTGTCCATCACCCCTTCGCCCGCCCGCGCCTTTTCGGGATCGAGGCCGAGCAGCGTCGCCAGCCTGCCGAAATCATCCGCTGCAAGCGCCGCCTTGAAGGCCTCGACAGCGGCATCCGGCGTATCGAACACCGGCGGATCGGTCGGCGAGGCAAAGCCTGAGATCTCGGTCGCTTCCGAGGGCTCCGCCGCTGGCAACGAGGCCGGCGTGGCGAATGCCGCAAGGGCAACGCCGAATGCGGAGCTCAGGATCATCGTTCTGATTGACTGTTTCATCACAATTCTCCTCGCGTTCCGTTATCGACGACGTCCGCCACCGCCGCCGCGGTGAGGCATGGACCTGTGCCCGCCGCCGCGATTTCCCCCGCCCATCGCCTGCCTGCCACGGTTCGACTGCAGCTGGGCCCTGCGGCCGCTGTCGACATTGCCGAGCGCCGACGGCCTTTTCGGCCTGGCATCGGGACGGGCGGCAGGCCTCGGTTTTGCATGCGGGCGGTTGGCATTGGGTTTTGCCTTGATATTGCCGGCCGGCCTCGCATCCGGTCGGCGGTTCTGGGCGACCTGCCCCGGCCTCCTATCCCCGGGCGCGATATTCGCGCCACCCGGCCTGTCGCGCGTCGCCACCCGATCGCGGTTGATGCGGTCGCTGTCGATCTTGCTCTTGCGCACGTCGTTGACGCTGATATTGCCCGGTTTGTTGCGGATGTTGGCGGTGTGATCGTTGCCGATCGAATTGGCCTTGGCCCTGATGCTGTTGCCGCCATCGGCCTTGATGCTGTTACGGTCGATGTTGCTGAACTGGTTGGCGTCGAACCGGATCTTGCTGCGGTCGACATTCTTCCAGTCGACATCGTTGAGCTTCACCTTGCCGTTGATGTTGTTGAGGCAATTGTTGCAGTCGATATCGACATCGCCGCCTCCCCAGCGGCCTCCCCAGACACCCCAGTCGTTCCAGTCGACGGCGGCGGCAAACAACACGCCCGTCACCGCGGCTGCGAAGTATGGCGCATTCGGATAGGAATAGTTGGGATAGGAGTCCGGGTAATAGCTGATCGGTGCGGGCGCATAATCCGGCTCGTAGAGCATTTCCGGGGGATATTGCGGCACATAGATCTTTTCCGCATTCGCCGACTGGATCACCACATTGTCGTTTTCCTGCACCACCTTGATCTTGTCGTCGGTCTTGATGATGCCGTCGGCCACCGCCTTGTCGCGCAGCTGCTGGATCGCCACCAGAACATCCTTCTGCTGGTTCGCCAGCGCTTCGGCCAGCGACTGCGTCCAGTCGAGGTCGTCGCTCATCATCTTGACGATGTCGGGATAGTTCAGCAGCGAGACGATGCTGCCGTCCCATGTGGCCTTCGGCTTCAGCTTGGCATTCTTCTTCACATCCTCGAGATATCGTGCCGCCTCGACCACCTGCAGCGGATAG
>Ga0307515_10013413_pt1 | contig 15323 bp, 4 predicted proteins | sample 17_EM_MG_FD_194513 | JGI IMG/M metagenome (GOLD analysis project Ga0307515, IMG submission 194513) | Populus trichocarpa ectomycorrhiza microbial communities from riparian zone in the Pacific Northwest, United States - 17_EM | ecosystem: Host-associated > Plants > Roots > Unclassified | place... | reverse complement strand
CTCACTAACTAAGAAGTAATACTCTTAGTAGCTAGCATAGAGAACTATAATACACTACTCTTAATATAAAAAGGCCTTAAGGTGGTTACCTAGTAGCTTATTAGCTAAAATATACTAAACTAGTTCTAGATTATAAGGGAAATAGTAATAAAGGGTAGGGGGGTAAGTAATGGGTGCCCCCTAATAACTCTATAGTAGTAGAGTAAAGTATATAATACTAGCGCGTCTATAGGCTTATTACAGCAGCAGTAGTTCCTAAAAAGGTCAAAAAGTAAGGTAGTAGGAGCACCATAGGTAACTTATAAACGCCCTGTAGGCGCCTTATAGGTAAGTCCTAAAGGGCGGGAAGATAGATTATAGGGTTTTCTTAAATAGAGTTTTCTCCCTATATATATAAGGAGTAGTCCGCGTGGGCCTAATAGGGATCCAAATCGGACGTTAAGCAATGAATTATTATTATTATTATAATAAATAAAATAAAATAAAATAAGATAACGCATTATTTATTTATTCCTTATTTACTTATTTTTTACTACCCTATATAGGTCGCAGTCTAGTAATAAATATTTAGGAGTTTATATAGCTCTATATTCTCTAAAGTATCTGCCTTCTTTATCTTTTCCTATTATCTTTAAGAAGGACTTAAAGTAGCCTTTTCCTAGCTTTAGCTAAAAGAAAGCCAACTATAGCTTTTTAGGATATCTATCCTTAGGGGCTTTAAGAGAAAAGGAATAGTTTCCTTTATAGATCCTAGTATAGTGTTTTCCTTTATTTTTATTTATGTAACGGAACCTTATAGCAAGTACTACGATGGGTCCTGTTATTGGGCTAAGTATATAGGTAATGCGTAAAGTCAATAACGTAATAACAACTGGTGGAGTAGTTGCCCAACAGATTAACTCTAATTGTATTTTGAGAATCACTACAAGAAAAGAACTATTTAGAGTAGGGACTGTGGTCCTTTAAATACACAACCGTACTCCTAAGAAATCCTCCCTATACGTAAAGTACGTGTGCTCTATTTACTCTGTTATAGATTATATAGATTATACAGATTATATAGATTATATTACGTGACTTGGTTACTATTCCTCGTTATATGGTTCTACCGGATCTATCCTAGACCATACCTATATTAACCAACTAGCTTCTTCCAACTTCTCTCTAAGTAGTTGTAATATTATACTTAAAGCGTCCGTAACACCATCTCCCTCCTCTTTATCTTTATCCTTAAAGATTCCTAATATCTCTAAGTCGTTTACTAGAGGTGTGATATCCGTCTAATTAATTTGGTTAATATCGTTGCTTATTATACCTAAAGTAATTTCTCTTTCTTCCATAGTTTAACGTACTCGCACTATTACTGCCATACTATCGCTAGGTAAAATAATGTCATCTCCGTGTTCTTGTTGTGCGAAAGAGGGGTTAGTTTATATTGCGCTGGCGAGCCCTTTATCTCGGTAACCCTCTTCTTATTTAGAATGCACTAAAGCGAATATTTATTCGTCTTGCGACGTTCGCTCTATATTTAACGCTAAGTATGCGCGTCCTATAACTCTTAATAGTCTTTAAGTTCCCTAAGTAATTTATTATAGGGTCTTATATTTAGTCTACTGCTATAAAGCTTAACGGTAAGCTCTTAAGCGCTCTTAATAAACTGCGGTAATCGTAAAAGGCGGAATAAAAGGCTACGGCCGCTTAACAGCGTGCTCTTAAAACTCGTCTTTTGGCCTCTACTTATCTTTTGCGTCTTAAACAGGTTCGTAAGAAGGTCCGTTCTAAAGAGTGGAAACTTGTAAAATAGGGTCTGCAGGAACTTAATAATAAAAGAACGGATTCTCTTTTAATAGCGAAGGAAACAACTCCAAGTAATTCGGCAATCGCTCTTCTTGGGTCCCCCTTAGGTAACTTATTCTTTAGTAACTCTTCTCTATTAATATTACCTAACCTCTTCCCTTCTAATACTTCTATACCTTTCTTATAGCGTTCTTTAAATTCTCTAGTGGTTCCCAGGTAGTCTTATTATAGCCTATTTACTTAACCTTATACTATATTTTATCGTTAATGTCCTTATAACTAATAATCCTTAAAACTTACTATTTATCTTCCTCTTACCCTCTATACATGTCTACTTTATAAACCGGTGGCTTAATATTCCCGTATACTAGCTTTAGCATTGCGATATACTGTATAGGGTAGATCTTTATCTTAGCTAGTAGGTTTAACTTAAACGTAACTAGTGAAATCCTTTAACTAATTTTAAAAGGTCCTAGTCTAACGTGATCTAACTTCTTACTTAGTTATCGACTCTTAAAATTTTTATATAGTAGCCATACTTTATCTCCCTCCTTAAGATCTAGTCCCTTAGATCTCTTAGCGTTGTAGTATTTTTTTATTCTTTACTATACTACCTTAGCTGTTTCCATAAGGTTCTTATAAAGATTTATTAATGTCTCTATCCTTTACTTAGCTGTACTACTTATCTTCTTTGCTTAACGTGGCGATAGCAATGTTCTTAGCTTATATCTATAATTCGCCTTAAATAGTAACGTACCTATTCCTTTTTGTAGTATTACGTTATATATAAACTGTATAACTGGTAACAGTAATACCTAATTATTTTATGCGTAATTAATATAGTGCCTTAGATACTGCTCTAGTGTCTAGTTTAATCTTTCCGTTTAACTATCTATCTGCGGATAATATATAGTGGAAGTTGCTGCTTAAACTCCTTACTCCGCTAAGAATACCTCCTAGAATGCTGCTATAAATCTTAAATCCCTATCCAATATAATTTTGCTTAGTGCTCTATGCCTTATAAATACTTCTTTAATATAGATTCTAGCGACATCCTCTGCTAATATCTCTTCTATATATGCTATAAAGTATCCCCACTTTATAAGCTTATCTACTATCACTAAAATTATATTATAATCTTATCTGGTAATAGGATCTTTTAATTTTAGTAACTTAATAATAAAGTCCCATAATATAACCTCCCATGGTCTTTTTGGTATTTTAATAGGTTATAGCCCTCCGTATAGCTTATGCCTTATTAATTTATTTTTTTGGCAATCTAGACACTCTTTAGTGACCTTTCTGGCTATCCTTTAGATTCCGTTAATAATGTACTCCTTTTAGAGTTTTAACACTAAGCCTATAGCTCCGTTGTGTCCTTAAGTTAGTTCTTTATAGAAATCTTCCACAAATTGCTCTGCTATGCTTTTTAGGATGTACTTTGCTTCTCGGTTTTTATATATATTTATCTATAGTTCTTCTAGTTATGCTTCTAGAATTCTTTATACCTAAAAGCTTTCTAGTGACTTATAGATTTTCTCTAACTCTTCCTAAGTTGTTATAATTTTTAGATAATTATACCTAATTAATCTATCTATATCCTTTCGCAATAAAGCCCCTAATAGCTTTTTATCATTTTGTAGTTTAGCCTTTTAACTTAGAGCATCTGCTCTCGTGTTATCTATACCCTTAGTATACTAAATCTTAAAATGGTATTTTATAAGCATCTCTGCCCATCTAACCTATTTTTAGTTGAGTTCCTTTATTATTAGGAATTCTATTAGGTTTTTATAATCCGTCTTAACTATAAATGGTTTTTCTGTGCCTTGCAAGAATGCTCTTTATTCCTTTAGTGCTGTAATTATACCTAATAACTCCTTATTATAGATGTTATAGTTTAGTTCTAGTAGTGTTATCTTTTAACTGTAATATACTACTAGGTGCTATTTATCTGGATGCTTTTATATAAAGTATGCCCCTAGTGCAAAGTCTAATACATTTATCTTAACAACCGTCTCTAGTCCTGGTTAATAGATCTTAAGAACTAGCTCTTAGGTAAATAACTCTTTAACTTTCTTAAACAGTTCTTATTATTCCTCTCCCCATACCTATAGTTCTTCTTTCTTTATTAACCGCGTAAATGGCTTAATGTCTTTTAACCATTGCGCTATAAACCTTCTACAGTAATTGCAAAACCCTAAGAACGATTTTAACTGCGTAACGTTCTCTGGTTCTTACCAATTTACTATAGCCTTAATCTTCTTTAAATCTATACTAAGTTGGCCTGGTTTAATAATAAATTTAACGAAATCTATCTTCCTAGTAAAGAACTCGTATTTTTTAATTACTACTAGCATCTGTTCTTCTTGTAGTCTCTTTAAAACCCATTTAACGTGTTCCCCATATTCTTCCTTAGTTATTAAGTAGATAATAATATCGTTAAGGTATACTATAATAAATTCATCTAAGTATTCTCCTAATATATTGTTAATACGCTTCTAGAACGTTGCTGGTATATTTATAAGCCCGAATTATATAACTAATAGTTTATATAGTCCTTCCTTTAATCTAAAGGCTGCCTTCCATTCGTCGCCTTCCTTAATTCTGATTTAATGGTACGCCCATCTTAGATCTATCTTCGTAAAGATTTGTGTATTACCTATCCTATTTTAGATTTCGCTAATTAAGGGTAAAGGATACCTATCCTTTCTAGTAATGCTGTTTAACTATCTGTAGTTAATACACAGCCTTAGCTTACCGTTCTTCTTTGGGACGAATAGTACTGGATAACCCGCTAATAATTGCGATGGTTTAATATATCCCTTTTATAAGTTCTCCTAGATAAACTCTTTTAATGCTCTACCCTCTTCTTTGGTAAGCTTATAGATTAGAAAGAACTTTAGACTTATTCCTAGTTCCAATTTTATCTTATAGTCCCATGCTATATACTCTAACAGCTTTTTACTTTCTGGTAACTATAGTTTCTTACTATACTTGTGGTATCTCTTTGGTATATAGCTTAGCCCTTTTTCTATTTCTTTATAGGTCGCTCCTACTTAGTACCATACTAACTTAGCCTGTTATTGTATTTTGCGGCGTTAAGTATCCCTAATATTAACTTAACCTATAACCCAATTAATCTTTGGATTGTACTCCTGTAACTAAGGTATCCCTAGTATCGCCTCGTCCTTCCCTAATAGTAGGATATTAAAAGACATCTAAATTTGTCTTCCTTTAATAGTTAACTAAATAGGTCCTATTTTAAGATTGATAATGCCGTCTCCGTAGGCTATTAGATCTCCTAAAATTGTTACTAATAAATATAGGTGCTCCTTTTTCCTATATAGTAGTCCTATTTTTTTAACTACTGCTAGTAAGATGTGGTTCCTTATTACTCCACTATCTATTAGTGCTTTAAACTGTTAATCTTACTATTTAGCTCGTAAATTTAGATGTCTTCCTTAAATTTCTTTAAGGGTCTAAGGCTCTACTACTAGCTCCCTCTGGTTTTATAGGCCTCTACTTTTCCTAACTAATGGCTACTAGATCCTGTTTATACTTGGTCCAACTTAGGCCAATACTTAGTTCGCTTTTTATCTTTAATGTGCTATAGATAGGTGTTTTCTAAACATTCCCACCATTGTCGTCTATCTAGGCATTCTTCCGTAAGGAATCTTCCTGGTTAAAGTGTTAAGTCCCCTTATTCTTAAACTTCTACTAAGTACTAACTATGCATATATTTAGCGTTTTGGTATTTTACCTCGTCCGTTATCTAATACATCCTTATTAGATACTTCCGATTTCTGTCCTTAAGTACTTTATACATATTACACGTATTATCCACGTATGCTATCTATAATAGTGTATAATATACTTGGTGTCTTAGGTTAACTCTTAGCTCGTCTTTATCCTTAAGTTTAAACCTTTCTTGTGTTAATCTAAGCGTTATAACTTTATTCGCAGGTACTAAGATTTATCTTTCGCTCCTTTAGTCCTCTAATTGCTCCTTTAGATCCTTTAATATTATAATTAAGGCTCCTTTAATATAAGTTATAGCCTTTTCTGTAATTAGGTGGTCTTGGACAACTTTCTTATCCAGCTATATATAGAAATCTTCCTACTTATTATTGTGTCGCTGCCTATACCACTTTTAGTATAGCTGCTTAAGTATATACGCTCTGTCCGTAAGGAAGTATCTTCTTATTACTATATCGTGATAGCCTTTTATATATCGTTCTTTAAATCTAGTTAGGATTCTTAAATCCTCTTCTTATTCCAGTTCGGTAAGCTACTTAGCTCTTAGTATACCTGTTTTCGGCCTATTAGTAATTCTCCATACTAGCGCTCTGTTCCTTATACGACCTAGTAGACTAGATCTTTTATCTAGTTTCTGCTCTTACTATAAGGTAATTCTCGCTCTGAATTCCTCTATAGTTTCTTTTCTTTTATATCTTACGAGTGGATCCTTAAAGTCTTTATACTTCTTAATCTTGGTATTAACTTTTTAATCTTTAGGCTAAACACTATATTTAACTAGTAAGTCCTCTAGGTCTATATATCTGTCTCCCAGTCTAACTGCTGCCTAGATTATAAATTCTCTAATCTATAAAGAAGCCCCTTGCCTCTTGTCTATAGGTGTCCTTATTTATACTCCAAATTCTTAGTCCCTTAGATTCTTTAATTTTAAGCTTACTTCTAACTTAAGCTTGGCTCCCGCCTTAGTTTAACTAGGCGTCCGTAGTGTTCTTATCTTATCTTAAAAGTCTTAAATCTTATCTATCTCGTCTTAAGAATCTAATGCCTGTGGGAAACTCTGTCCCAAGCTCATTTGTATATTTTTAAACTAAGCTGCTGCTCTGCTCTATTGGTTTTTATCCATTATAGGTCCTTAAGCTGTCCTTATCCTGTCTATAAAATCTTAGATCTCTCTTATCTCGTCTTAAGAATCTTAAGCCTTTAGCCTTTTGCCTTTATTAAGTGGTAAGCTAGTACTAACAGTCGTCTGCTTACTTAATCTTTTTTAGATACTACTCCTGCTGTCTTATAAAGCAATAGATGCCGTATCTAACAGTGTCATAATACCCGTTACTGAACCTTGCTCTATAGTGGTTTTAGTCTCTACTTTTAATACTAATGTCTTAAGATCTTCTTTCTTAATATCGCTAAATGGATTTTCTTTAAAGTCCCTTTCTAAGTACTGCCTTGCTAACACTGTACTAAAAGTTGCTGTTAGATCTTTGTTACATTCGTAGAGCCTATTTTGCTCTTTATAGTCTTAGGTAGCTCTTAGTTTCTCTAAACTAGGTTCCTATGGCTAATAGCTTGCGCTATACTTAGCGTCTTTATAAATTCGGCACGCGTTGTTATAGTAAAATGTAAAGTAGTTAATTAAATAATCTTTTATTCCTTACAGTATATTATCGTCCCTCTATACGTATATGCCGTCTACTAGTCCGGTTCCCTTTATTGCATAGTAACTCTAACCATCTTTATAATCTCTGGCGAAATAACCTTATTTTCCGCAATTTATGTAAGCTCCCTCTTTAAACCATCTTTCTTATTATAGAGTCCGCCTAAATATCTTTTACTGCTAAGATCCCTAATTCGGCCTTTGCTCCTTAGACCTTCGATTACTTAATCCTTATCCTCTTAGTTTCCATAGTATCTTACTCTATCTCTTATAGGCTTCTTTAGTACCGCTTAGGTCCATTAGCTTTACGCCATACTATAGTTTTTAACTTAGCTTTAGTTAATGCGTACTCTGCGCCTTATATAACTATAAAACTCTATCCTAACCCTTCTTAGTCTATTCCCTTTAGTAGATCCTATTATTAATCCTTATTACTTAATCTATTAGTTCCCTTAGAGTATCCGCATCTTCTATTAGAATAATTACGTCCTGGACTTTAGCCTTAAGTCCCTGTTTGTATTATGCTATAAGCGCCTTATTATTCCACTTAACTTATATTACTAGCGTTTAGAACTACGTTGTATATTTAATAGCTAAGGTTCGTTATATAATGTCTTAAAGCTTTCTTTCCGCTATAGTCGTTGCCTTTAGGTCTCCAAATATCTGTATAAGTCGCTCTATAAATCTATTCCAGCTTAAGAACATAAACCGTACTTCTTAGTTCATCATTATCATTCCATTTGCTTATATCTCTATAAGGTAAAACTTAAACCATTTAAGTGCTCTTCCTAATAAGAACAATCCTGCATACGCTATTTAATCCATAGGTATTATCAGCTTTGCTCCCTCTTGCGTAACCTTAAAGTACATTTACATAAGGAATCCTTTAAGCTTCAATCTTTCTCCTAAAAATCTCTTAATTAATAGTAACTTAACCTTTACTACTCCTATCCTATTAATCCTTTGTTTAAGTGCCGTATTATTTTCTATTAACTGGTTAACTATTTCCTGTAGTTGTTTAACCGTCATAGGTTGTTATAAGTTAGTATCTGCCATACTAGTGTCACCTCCTAACCTTAAAGTAGTTGCCGCCGTCAATAGCGTTGTAGTGGCTGCTTTTGGTAGTATATTGTTCAACTTTCGATACCGTAACTAGGTAGTAATTATGTAACGGAACCTTATAGCAAGTACTACAATGGGTCCTGTTATTGGGCTAGGTGTGTAGGTAATGCGTAAAGTTAACAACGTAATAATAACTGGTAGAGTAGTTGCCTAACAGATTAACTCTAATTGTATTCTGAGAATTACTATAAGGAAAGAACTATTTAGAGTAGGGACTATGGTCCTTTAAATACACAACTGTACTCCTAAGAAATCCTCCCTATACGTGAAGTACGTGTGCTCTATTTACTCTATTACAGATTACATAGATCGTATAGATTATACAGATTATATTACGTGACTCGGTTACTATTCCTCATTACATGGTTCTACCGGATCTATCCTAGACCGTGCCTGTATTAACCAACTAGCTTCTTCCGACTCCTCTCCAAGTAGTCGTAATATTGTACTTAAAGCGTCCGTAACAATTTAGTTGTCAATTATTTTTCCACTATTCTAGTATCTTTTCTCTTGCTACTCTCCCTATATAGGCTAAGGAGGTATAAAAAGACTATATTTTTCTTCTAAGAAGGCCTTTTTAGCTAGTTTATCTACTATCTCATTTCTATAGATTTCTAGGTGGCTAGGAACCTAATAAAAGTTAATAGAAACACCCCTATTAGCTAGGTAAAAGTATAGACGCGTATATCTCGCTTAGGGGGGTAATATATTAACGATCCTATATTCTAAACTTATAACGTAACTAGCTACGTAACTTAGTTACCCCTTATCCTATAGTTTAACTAGTTCTAGCACCTCCTATACTTCTACTACTAGTCTATTTATATCTCTCCTTAGTAGTACTACTACTGCTAATATAAGGTCCGTAACATATACTATTAAATTAGGTAGAGTTATTAAACTTTAGGTATATATCTTATTACCTTACTATTATATTTAAGTTTATAAGTCTTATTGTGGTAGTATACGCGGTCACTCTTAGATAGGAAGTCTTAATGCTATCTATCTGTCTGTCGGTCGGTCGGTTGGTTAGTTAGTCGTTAGTCGTAATTAATTAGTAGGAAAGCAGTTAGTAAGAAGAAAGGAAAGAATGTATTCTGGTAGCTCGTGATAGGAAGAAGGAGAAAAGCCGAAGGCTCGATATATACAGGAAAATGCCAAGGCACTAAGCAGTGGCCCATTTTACCCCACCACATTATTATTAAAAAAGATGCCTATTTTCTTAAGTCGGCTTTTAAATAGTAGGTTTGCTAGTAAATATAGCACGTAAAGAACATTATATAGAGTAAGCGTACTTCTGTAACTTTAATTAGGTAGTATAGTTTATATAGAGATAGATCCTTTACCTACTAATTAAGCTTTATAGGGACTAACTATATCTAATAAGGTATTGTTACTAACGTAGTTAAAGAGAAGTTTATAATTCTTATAGTAGTAGACGGTAGCGGCAGTATTGTAGATAAAGTCGTACCTACTTAGTTAGGCTTATACTACTGCTGCTACAAGCTCGCGTTATAGATTTACTTTGTTTTTAACTTAATTAGAGTGTTTATTAAGCTAAATAGGTGGCCTAGTCCTTTACTTCTTCCTTATACGGATTTTATTGCTAATTCTCTATAGTATATTTTCTAGGTTTCTCTTTTAGTAGTCTTCTTCGTAATATATAGTTCTATTATATTTTATATAGTTAGGGTACTTATACGTTTCTACTAGTATAGTCTTTCTCTTTATAGACGTTCCGTTATTTAAATATGCTACTAGTATAGTAGAAGCTTCTTAATTAAGCTCGCTATTAAAAATAATAAGTTCCTTACCTAAGGCTTATAAGTTAGTATTTTTCTATATCTAATTTATTTATTAAGTTATTTTAAACTAAGCGTAGTTAGTAGAGCTAACTCTGTACAGAAGGGCCGCTTAAGTAAAGATTTCGTAGTTAATAGGTTAGTTTATTTTAATAAAGTAATTAAGGTTTAATATAATATAGGAGATAAACTCCTCTACGTTCTTAAAATCTTAAACGCGTTTAGTAAAGAAGGTAGCTATAATATTAGTAATAGCTGCTAGATTAAGATCCTTAAAGCGTTTTTTAGGGCCTTTTATTTCTTAAGCGCCTATCTAGCGTTTAATATAAACGGCTTATAGATATTACTAACGTTTTAGTTAATAAAACCAGCTATATAGGCTAGCTATTCCTTATATTTCTCCCATTCTTTTACTAAGTTAGCTAGCTTAATTTTTAGCTATTTAATAATAAAACCTAAATCTACCTATTTCTCTTTACTTGACTTAATTATAAGAAAGGGCCGTAGTAGGTTATTAAGGACCTACTTAATGTTTTTAGATCGGAGGTGGTTTTATATATTAATACTAAATATTAGCTAGTCTTCCTATTTAGTAAGCTTTTAGATAGAGGCTTAGGCGGTATATTTATCGCTTATATTAGCAAGGCTTATAGATAGTTTATTATAAGGGATATTATTACAGACACCTTAGGTTACCCTTAGGATAACCCCTAGACGCCCCTTAAATGGTCGCCGGTTACGTACTAGAGGTGTATACCCATAGTATATAATCTCTACAATCCTAAAGGCCTTACCTCCTTAAGGATTCGTCTCTCTTACTAATCTATCCTATTCTACAATTGTGTCCTTATAGCCCCCTATCTATAAGATCCCCTTATATTTAAATCCTTCCTACTCTTTTTTAGAAGGGTAGTCGGCTTTAAGGACTAGATTATTTATTTATATCTTTTATTTATAACTACTATTCTCCCTTAAAATCTCGCGACGACCTAAATAGAAACTCTATGGATACCTTATAGAAAGCCGTTAAGTAAAGGCAGGAAGGTCCCTCTAATAGTAAGAGATTGCGATAATATAACCCTTTAGGTAAGACGGCTAAACGAGCCTTAATACCTAGATGCTCTAGGAGCTTAAAGACTTTTACACACCTACGGTTACCGCTAAGGAAAACGCAGATACTCTCTATAATAGTCACAACGCTACTAGAAAGTAACTGGAACCCCTCTAGTCCCACCTAAGCTAATTAAAAGATTAAGCGCTAAAGGCAACTTTAAGATCTTCCCTTAAGCTAAAAATGCTAGAGGAATACACTAATATATCCGACTAAAGAACCAACTAAAACCCTCCTAGAAGACCACCGGCCTATAATTGGTATAGTAGTGGTATATAGACTACTTATAAGCTAAGCGGGCCTACCCCTTTAGGTAATCTAAGCTAATTACTAACTTAAGACCCGAGCCTCGTTGGGAAGCCTATACTAGCTACTAGTACTAATACTACCTCTATAGTAGGAGCCTCCCTAGGCCTAAGTTTAGAAGGTTAAGAGCCCTATACTAATCTCCTTTAAGATGGATATTAGGAAGCTGTTATAAGGCTCTTAGAAGCTATATAGGAGAAAGCCACTAATAAATATATTAAAACCCTTTAAGGGCAAATCTAGATCTAGTAGGGTCTAATCTAAGCTAGGCAAATTCTTTTATAACCTAGTTAAGGCTAAGGGCTTTTTAGGAGCTACCTAATACCTACTTAAGAAGGTGTAGAAGACTTAGAAAGTTATCTATACTATAAATAGAAAAAGGATATAGACTAACTGGCTAAGGCCTTTAGTAGTTTAGAACTCCGCTATAAACCTAACGCCTAGTAGTTAGATAATTAGGTTCGTAAGGTAAACAACTTCTTTAAGATGCTAATAATACGAGATAATACTAAAGAGCGTATACGCTGGATTATTAGTAAGATTAAAGACCAATTACTAAACTAGATTGCACTTAATTAGCTTAATAAAGAGTAAATTACTATATAGCTATAGCTGTAAACCTTTCTAAAAAAAATAGACTTAAGATTTATATATTGTATAATATAATAATATAGAGCTATTCTGGAATGGGATATAGCTAAACCGCCACGACTTCCGTTAATTTATAAACTTTATAAAAACTTATACTTAGTAGATAGATTTAGAGCCCTTTAAAAATAAGGACGGTAGTATCTATAAGAAGGAGAAGATTAGGTTTATTTAGGCTAGAATTAAGCTAGTAATTTATAATAAAATAAAGCGCGTAGGAGCCCTATCGCGGATCACTATATATATAGATTTTAAACGAGCAGCTTTAAACGCTAAAGATACAGTAAGGAACTAGACCTCTTCCGGTAAAAAGCTAGGGGGTTACTAAAAGCGTAGGTACTTTAGTAGTAATATAGGGCAGACCTAACCTTTAAAGAAGCCGTTTTTAAAGAGAACTTTAAAAGGGTTAAAGTTAGGGGCCTTAAATAACGGGAAAGACTCCTAGGGCCAACCTAATACCCGTCTGGCACCTTTATAAAAATACTCTAAAAAGTTAAAAGAAAACTCTAAAGGTAGATCCTATTAAAAAATAAGTAGGGTAATAACTGCACTAATAATCTAAAAAAAGAAAAGCCCTAGTTGTGTAATAAAGCCTTATAGGAAATACTACGGTGGACTTATTAATAGGCTAGGTATATAGGTAAACAAGAAGTTAACAATATAATAATAACTAGTAGAGTGGTTGCCTAATAGATTAACTCTAATTGTATTCTAAGATTTACTATAAAAAGAAGAACTATCTAGGTAGGGACTATAGTCCTTTAAATATACAACTATACTCCTAAGAAATCCTCCTTATACGTAAGATACGTCTTATACGCAAGGTACGTAAGTTTCTCCTATTCCTCTTATTTAATACGTAGCATATTATATAACCTTAGTTACTATTCCTCGTTATATAGTTCTACCGGCTCTATTCTAGACTATGCCTTAATTAACTAACTAGCTGCTTTTAACTCCTCTTCTAGTAGTTATAATATTATACTTAAAGCGTCCGTAATACTATTTCCCTCCTTTCTATCTTTATCCTTAAAGACTTTTAATATTTTTAAGTTATTTACTAGAGGTGTAATATCTATTTAATTAACTTGGTTAATATTATTGCTTATTATACCTAAAGTTTCTTCTTCTTTATACGCCTAACGTCGTGCCCGCACTATTGCTGTAATATTATTACTTAATAAAATTATACTATCTCCGTATTCTCGTTATATAAAAGAGGGGTTAGTCTATATTATATTAGTAAGTCCGTCTTTATAATAACCGTTTTCTTATTTAGAGTGCACTAAAGTAAATATTTATTCGTCTTATAACGTTTGCTTTACCTTTAATACTAAATATACGTATTTTATTATTTTTAATAGTTATCTAGTTCCTTAATTAATTTGTTTTAAGGTCTTATATTTAATCTATTACTGCTTATCTTAATAGCGAGTTATTTTAAGCCCTTATTAAGTCAAAATATTCTTATAATGTAGAATAGAAGGCCCTAGATACTTATATTACGGCGTCTACTTAGTTACTTTATCTTAAAAAGGTTTATAAGAAGATTTACTCTAAGGAGTAGAAACTTATAAAATAAGGTTTATAGGAACTTAGCGATAAAAAAATAGATTCTCTTTTAACTAAGAAGGAAATAGATCTAAGTAGTTTATCAACTACTCTTCTTAGGTCCCCCATAGGTAACTTATTCTTTAGCGATTTTTCCTTATTAATACTACTTAACCTAATCTCTTTTAATACTTCTGTACCTTTTTTATAGCTATTGGGAATAAAGGTAAGTAGTTACTATATAAGGCAAATTGCTATTACGTGTGGCAAGTTGCCGTTATATGCGGCAAGTTGCCGTTATATATTGCCGCGGCACTAGCGTAGCAAGGAGCCTTAAGCTCCTTGCCCTCCCTTAAAAAAGATAGATAGAATAATTATTATACTATCTACAAACCGTAGCTATGTAATATTACCTTGTATAACCAATACTAACTAGTAGTTAACTTTACTGTTATACTATAGAGTAGCTAGGTATTCCACTAAGAAGAGACAAGCCACTATACTAGTGCTACTTATACTAAAGGGAGCTATCTTTTAAGGTTAGAACTGGTCCTAAACCTTAAATAGAACTCTTTTACGAATTTAAGGATTTAAAGGCTAGAACTAGTTCTAAGCCTTTTTAAGTTTATAAATTCTTACGTCTATTACGCAGAACAACACGCTTTATAAGTCTTTATAATTTAAGGCTAGAACTAGTCCTAAGCCCTATAATTATAAATATATGTTATAAACGCGTACTAAATAATAAACGCGTACTAAATAACAAGTATATATTACGAACGCGTACTAAACGATAATCCCTATACTAATAACACTTCCCTCCCTCTAAAAACATGGCTACGCCTACCTTAAACAACTGGGAAGACTCCTTACCACTAGGGGTAGCTTCGTACGCGAAACTTATTAATAAAAATTAGGACGAATTTACCTTTAATATAATAACTTGTACCGTAAAATAAGTTAATAGCTTTCTTCTATACCATATTATATTCTACTAAAGTAAATACTACGCTAATTTATAGCTGTAGGAATATTTTAGGGAGGATTTTACAGGATGGACCGCTAACACCTAGGCACTTAGCAATATTAATATTATTTAGGATTTTTAAAACTTCCTCTATAGGAATAGGGTATACATTACTAAAAATAGTAACCTAATTACTAGCAATATTTAGGCTGTTATTACTAGTATAGAAGAACTAGTATAGACGGAAGCTAAGATTATACGTTAATTATGGAAACCTAGAACTAACCTATATTCTTTAAAAGGCAAATTTAATTTAGAACAAAACCCCTATAACGCTACCCTCTTACCTAAAGGTACTCTCCTACCTAGAGGTGCTCTCCTACCTAGAGGTACTCCTTCTCTACCTCTGCCGCCTTTAGCTCCTCTACTCTAGCTAACTAGTAACCCTTTATTATAAGAAGTTACGAATCTAATAAAGGTATATTTAGACGAAGAGAAGAAGTTTAAAGGAGAATTATATAATATACTTAGAGCAAAACTATAGGTCTTCTATAACTGTTATAATAAGGTTAAAATTTAATATCACTAGTACCACTACGCTTTCTCCAT
>Ga0307515_10013412_pt1 | contig 15323 bp, 8 predicted proteins | sample 17_EM_MG_FD_194513 | JGI IMG/M metagenome (GOLD analysis project Ga0307515, IMG submission 194513) | Populus trichocarpa ectomycorrhiza microbial communities from riparian zone in the Pacific Northwest, United States - 17_EM | ecosystem: Host-associated > Plants > Roots > Unclassified | place... | reverse complement strand
TAATAAATTATTTTTTTAATATATTTTAAATACGTACCGACGGATAATATCCGTCGGTATTTAATAGAGAGTTGCCGAACAATTACCATCCATGCCATATTTACCGACGGCATTACCGACGGATAATATCCGTCGGTATTACACAGAGAGTTGCAACAAAATTACACGCCATGCCATAATTACCGACGGATTTTCCGTCGGTAATTCCGTCGGCAATTACCCTTGAAATTACCGACAGATGTATTCCGTCGGTAATGTTCCCGCGGGAAACTTTTTTTTGGCGCGCGCGTATCCGTCTGTATTACCGTCGGTGTTTCCGTCGGTGGGTGGTTTTTTTTATTTGCGACAGTATTAGCGACGGAAATGGGATTTACCGACGACTGTTATACCGACGGACGTGTTCCGTCGGTGAGTCCGTCGGTATTATTTTCACTGACGGATTTCATTGCTGTCACCGACGGAATGAGTCCGTCGGTAAAACTGGATAATGTTGTAGTGTCCTCAAGGTTCAAGTTCATATACTGTATCTTCTTCTTCATAACTGCCTTCTAGTAACATCAATTGTGGTCCTTTGCATTTGTGCCCTGGTACAAACCTCTCATCACAATTAAAGCAAAGGCCCTGAGCACGCCTACTTTGCATCTCATACCAAGTTAGTCTTTTCATTGGTGAGGCAGACTTCATTTTTGATGATGAAGAGACGTCTGTGGTCCTACTGAATGGACGATCAGTCTTCTCTTGACAATTCAGCTGCTCATCTCTCATCCTCGCCAAACTGATGGCTTCCTTCAAGGATTTTGGCTTAAACGTCCGAATTCCATCTGCAAGTTCAGGTTTAAGACCTCCCATAAAGGTGCCCACTAATGCCTTTGGAGTCCACCCTTGCACTCTATTTCCCAGCCTCTCAAATTCCTTTTGGTATTCACGTAAAGATCCCATTTGTCTTATTTTTGATAAAGACTTGTCAAAATCTTCGCAATCCGTTGGACCAAAACGAGACCATAATTCTTCTACAAAAATGTCCCACGACACCTCCTTTCTTTCCTCATGATAAGCCTTGCATAACCACTACCACCATTGATTTGCTTCTCCTTCCAAATGAAAGGAAGCCAAAGACACCTTTTGTGTTTCCAAAGTGCCCTGGTATTCAAAGAATTAGTTGACACGCGTGAATCATTCAATTAGGTCATTACCAAAATACTTGGGAAATTCAAGCTTAGCCAATTTAAAGGAAAACATTGGGCGACCCCCTTCTATGTTTTCACGAGAACACGCATTGAAGGATTGTCCACTGCGTTCGTTGACATTGCTAGAGGACGGTTCTTACCTTGTAAGCAAAACTTCGGATATCTTGTAATAGCAATCTCTAGCTGTTGTAGTTTATCAGTAACACCCAGCTCCATTCTGCTGAAATTAGCTTGAATTCCCCCAAGAGCCGCTTCTAAATTCTCAATTCTTTCTTTATTGGTAGTCATAATGTAATGGCTCTGATACCAATGATAGTTCCCAATCAAAGCTATTAAAGAAAAGTTTAAAATATACTCTGCTTGAGGTGAGAATAAACCTTGTAATTATTTTTTTTTGCTTGCTTATTGGAAACCAGAGTTTAAATACAAAAAAGGACTCAACTGCTTCCCTAAATAAAACGAGTGGAACGACTAGTTGACAGTAAAATAGCCATCACTAATGGAATTATTCTTTCTAACTTTTTGACTGATTCATAGACAAAATAACAGCAATAACAACTAATGCAAATCTTAAGTCATAATCTCTAGGTCACACGCTGATGTCGCATGCAGACTGATCCCTACTCAACCCCCGTATCTTGGATTCTTGATAGGCACTCTATTTGATCTTTTTGGTTTATCAGATTCCTTAATCAAGAAGATATAACTTCATCTGCATTCGCCAATATAGATAATTGTCGTTCGTAAGCTTTAACAAAATAACTTGGTGAGTGTTGGACAAAGCAACTATGGCTGGAGTTGAGGTCCCTATAATATAAAGAGGAACAACATAAACCTAAGAAGAGGAACCATTTTTATGTTGTCCAAGAGAGGGGGTTGCTGTTGTGGGAAGGAGCCACCAGCAGCAGCCTGTGTGTGGTCAGCAGGCGGTGCTGCAGCACTGGTCTGGTGGAGGGAGAAATCGACAGCAACATAATCCATTAAGGAGATATGGGTTTTAATGTGTTCAGACTTTGATACCAAGTTGAAAAGTAATAGGAGGCTTAATCTATTAGTTAGCTAACCTTTTCTATTTATATATATAGGGCAATATACAATAGTTAATGTATAGATTACAATACTAGAGTAGTCATATAATATTTTCTATACATATACATTCCATAAGCTTTGAGACTAGTTGAAGTTTTGGGTCTTTTTTCATGCTAAAAAAATCATTGATGTCCCCGTTTAAAAAATCATGATAGTTGAACCTGTGGTTCGATCCCTTCAATAAGTTGATTCCCTAGCCAAGTCCTACAATATTTTATGCTCAAGCCTACATGCCCTTTAATTCCAGGCTTCTTTAGGATTATATTTTAATGAATTTGCTGATTGTTTTCTAGTTCGAAGAAGGAGATGAAAGATAAGAATTTCCCTGACTTCCACATTATAGGGCACATTTATCAGCCCCAACTGAAGGACATAAAAGGATAATCACAGCGTCAAACTACATGAGATAGGGCATCAAAACTAAGTAGATTGATATTTTTCTTATCCAACTTTTAAATTTTAATAGCATCCTTTTTATTATTATTATTCTTATTAATCAAATTCATAATGGAATATAAAATAGCTTAAAAACAATTCATTAATAACGTAAATCATCTATATGTTTGATCAAGATTTCGATTTTCATAAATGATCTCGGAGATTCCATTTCTATGAACGTTCACCTTCCGCAAGAGCTATGGATATAAGAATTTTCGGTTTTACTAGCGCTGCTTCTTTCCTTTGGCTTGTACTGCCTTAACCGACTTTGGTTAAAGTTTTAGCTTCCAAGCTGGTCCTTGACTCAAGAAATATCCTCCTGTCTTACAATACTCTACGAATTAAAAGTCTGAAATCCTTTGAAAATAAGGATTCAAACCTTCCTGTGTATCTATATAAAGAGACTGAACAAATTCTTTGCATTATAACCAGTGCAGCTCCTTCTTTTCTCTCTATCGTGCGATGAGATTTTTCTTTACTTTGTGTAGCAAATCTCAGCGCTTTCAGTACCTTTCCAAGATGAGAAAGATTCAAGAGAGTATCCGATCCCTAGCAACAAAGTTAAAGTTAAGGAAGCAGAAGAAGGGTTTCGAAAAGCAAGAACCTATACGATGCAACCACTTCCCAGTGTATGTTGGTGATCAAGAACTTGATGAAAAGCTAAATCGTTACGATGTTCCTGTTGCATGCACATCTTCCATAATTTTTCAAGCTTTGCTACGTCAGTTCGAGGATATCCTACGGGTAGAGGAAGGGCCAATCACAATCTCTTGCTCAAAACAGATGTTCGAGTCGGTGCTCAAACTTTCCCTTGAGGAGTCAAGTATAGCAGAGGTTCGTGATTCATGAAGAAGTTGACAGATTTCCACCGCTAGCATTGTAGGTCGCAGCTTTGATTTGTTTATTTCTTTAGAAATAGGTTTCTTTTTCTTGTTAGCTAGGTTTACTTGGTTTGTTAGCAATACAGCTCATATTTGAAGTTACAAAACTTGGATATAAATTTTTTGAATTTGCTAATAATAGCATGCTTTAATTTTCAATAATTCATGAGAAAAAAGTACAGCGGAATTTACACTAGAATCAATTTAAGAGTTGATTGTCAGTATTCAAATTGTACAATTTCTTTCTGGAGGATGAGATTATGTATAATTTTTTCGGATAATTGGAAGCCACCTTAATTCTTTTACACAATAGATATTCATACACAAATTTAAAAAAAAATGAAAGAATCTGGAGAATTTAATTTTAATTAATAAGAAATTTGTCGTTATGTTCTCAACACTGTTCCCTCTTTCTGATATCACTTCTAATGGAAAAAACTTAAATTCATATCATTTATAGGCTTTTGTCTATTTCTGGATATTTAACTTCTCAATCTTAAAAACTCTGGCAGTACAATCCCATGCATGAAACTGAAACAATCCATTCTAAGCAGGCCCCACACTCTCATTTACATTCATACAAAGGAATGTTCCTTTACAAGAAATTAACCAGAGCAGATAATGGCCATATACCCCTGGAGTGCTACCTGAATGTTCCTTTACATTCACCATAGCAGCAGTCCCATATATACACCTTCTACATTTTCGGCTTGTTGTCACTAACTCTCCATCAATTCATGCTAAGCATGTCACCTTTTTCTACAAACAAGGAAGAAGCTCCATTGTTAGACAATATTAGAAACCTGTTGAAAATTAAACTCAATTTCTAGTTCTTTTGAAGAACAAAGAAACCGGTTCACCAGTTGAATTAAATAAATCAGTCGACCAATTGAGAAAAGATCGACCGGTTCAGTCGGGAGAATACAATTCCTGTTCAGATTAGGATTTTCTTGTATTAGTTTAATTCCGTGATTGTTTAGGACTTTATGCTTATAAAAAAAAAATTTGTAATTCAGCATTACTAAGTAGCACAAAAAAAGAGAGAATAGCAAAGAGAGTTTAGAGAAAAACACTTAATAAAAGTATACCTTCCTCTCAACCTTCTTCTTGTTCTTGAGTTTGACTTTGCATTCCCGTTTTTGATCTTATATCACACCTATCTTTATTCCAACTAGTGGTGTTAGAGCTTAGGTTTGATTATTTATAATGGTCAATCCAAACTTCCCACTTCAATATCCTAGGTTGACAAAGGACAACTATGAAACTTGGTATATTCTAGTAAAAGCTTGGCTAGATTCCTAAGATGTATGGGAGATGGTCGAAAAAAGCTTTGAGAAGCCTATAGATGGAGCAATATTGACTTTAGCCCAAAATAAGGCCGTGTAAAAGGCACGAAGAAAGGATCAACAAGCACTAACAATCATCCATCAATGTTTGGATGATGTCACTTTTGAGATAGTGGCAAATGCAACCATTACCAAGCAAGTGTAAGAAGTTTTTCAATAATCAAACTAAGGAGCTGACAACGTGCGAAAGGTACATCTACAAAAGCTATGTGGTGACTTTGAAAAGTTACATATGCTTGAATCAAAGAATACTTCAATATACTTTGCAAGAGTATTGGTCATACACAACCAAATGAAGAGATATGGGAAGAAGATGGAAGAGACATGTGTAGTAGAGAAGATCCTATGTTCACTGCAAAAGAAGTTTCATTATGTGGTGGTCGCGATTGAAGAGTCGTAAAATATGGATGTTCTTTTAATCCAAGATCTTATGGGAAAATTACAAGCCCATGAGGAAAGAATCAATGAGATTCAAAATGATGTGAATGCATAAGCACTTTTTTCAAAGAAAGATGGTTCTGGATATTTCTAAAGGGGTAGAGGATACGGAAAAAACAAAGAAAGAGGAGGAAGAGGCATATTAGGAAGAGGAGGCCGTTGCATCCTCAACAAGTCAATTGGTCGATCGCATGAAGCAAATCGGTCGACCAGTTACATTGACAATGGCACTTTGAAATCCAGGTCTGACAAATCAAAAGTTCAATGATATAATTGTTAAAAGGTAGGTCACTATTCTAGGGATTGGTAGAGTCCAACCAAGAGGGTTGAGGAGAATGCAAATCTAGTAATAAAAGAGGAGAAGGAACCAACATTATTACTAGTGTATTATGAGAGAATGCAAGATAAAGAGAACATGTGGTATCTAAACAATGGAGCCAACAATCACGTGTGAAGGCCAAGACAAGTTCATGGAGTTTGATGAAGCAATCATTCAAAGGTCAACATCAAAGGAACACTACCAGAAAATCGATAAATACAAACAGAAATACCGAGGGAATATTTTCATTGGTAAATTGTCGACGGATTTAACCGACGGAAATATTCCCTCGATATTTATCGAGGGAATTACAGTGGGAAAAAAATTAAAACATAGAAAAAAAAAATGATAACGTGTCATTTTTACCAACGGAATAAATTGCGTCGGTAAATTCTGTTGGTAAAATCATTGGTAAACTATGAACACTATTCATCATGTCAATTACAAAGGGAATCACCGACGGATACTTCCATTGGTATTTTGCAGAGAGCTTTGGAACTATTCACTTTCCAATTGCACTATTAATTATTGTTCTTTACAAACAAAATCACTAACAGATTGAAAAGTTGTGGGTGTTATTTGGCGGTTTTCTAAAAAATTTAGCTTAAATTAAAAATTTAAATTAAATATTATAGATAGAATCACCGACGGATTGAAAAGTCGTCGGTGATATTTGACGGTTTCTGAAAATTTTTGATTAAATTTAAAATTTAAATTAAATATTAGAGACGGAATCACCGACGGAATGATTAAAAATATTAATATTTAATTATCCGTTGGTGAAACCGTCGGTAAAACGCCCCAACAAAAAGCCTAGAATCTCTAATTTCACAACAGACCTGTCTATTTTCTTCTTCTTCTTCTTCTCTTCTCTCCTCAACTCCTTCACTTCTCCTCCAAGCTTAGGGATGTCTTCTTCTTCTTCTTCTTTTTCTTCTCTTCTCTCCTCAACTCCTTCTCTTCTCCTCCATGCTCAAGTATATCTTCTTCTCATTTCTTATTTTTTCTTCTTAGTATTTTTTAATTAGTATACTTTACAAAATTATTTTTTTTTCTCTTCTTAGCTTCACTTGCAACTACATTAAGGTAAAAAAAAAAATTCTTCCTTTTTCGTGTTTTTTTCACTACATTTGTTTATTATTTTATTTTAAATTGTTTTTGTTCTTAATAATTGTATGAATGTTGTTGTAGGATTTGTTTTTTCATATGAGATCAATTTTTAGTTGATTTATTTATTGGATTTTAAAAAAAAAATTTCATATGAATTGTTTTAGTTGAATTTATTTTTTCGTGTTATTTATTTGTTGCAAATTTATTTGAGTTGATTTTCTTCTTCTTTTTTCCAAGCATTTTGAGTATTATAGAGTGTTGATTAATATTAATTTAATTATTTTATAGTTTTGTAAAATAGATTTTTTTAAAAATATTTTTAAATAATTACCGGAGCATTTCCGTCGGTGATTTTATTAGTAAATTAATTACCAACGGAATAGTAGTGCAAATACGGACGGCAAATTCCGTCGGTAAATCTAAAGATTGTGGTAGTGGAAAATGTATAATTTTCATTAAATTGAAAAATAAAAGTCATTAATTTATTGACGATATCTATTATATACCAATGGTTAAAAGCAACATATTGAGCTTAAGATAATTGTTAAAGAAGAGGTATGAAATTAATATGAAAGATCGTATTTTGCCGTTACCTGACATTAAAGAAGTTATAATTGCAAGCATAGTAATGAAAAAGAATAAAATATTCTTATTAATTAAATATAAAGACGGATATGTCTAAATACCTAAACATATATATGTGTAGGATATATATGTGTAGGATGAGATTTGGCTTTGGCACATGAGACTTTTACATGTAAAACACTTATAAAAGAAGCATACATTTGGTTTTGCCTTTGTTAAAATCCTTCAAATCTCTCAATTTGTTTCCGTTTCCTTCGCCTTCACGACTCTGCTCTAAAACAAAGAACTCGGCTCCAATAGTCCAATAATGGCAGGACTGTTGGTGTTGTTATTTCACCAAAATTGTACCAAACCGAAGCAGTAGCCATCCTCATACAAGATAACCATCCCCAGGAAGATAAGGATGGGATTTTGTAATTTGGCCCTATAAAAGCCAGCGAAGGGCTAGAACTGAGAGAGAGAAACGGATGACATACCAGAGAAACAAAAACCAGAGGAGAGGAGAAAGACCAGAGAAAGACAACGAAAACAGAAACAGAGAGGAAGGTTGGAGTATTCTCCAATTCAACCAGAGAGGAAGGGAGGAGTATGCTCCAATTCAACCAGCGATACAGGCGCCATCAAGCTTCGTCTCCAGCAACAGTACCAGGTAAGCTCTTCTTCCCCCATTTGCATTTTAATTAACTTGTCACTGTGCAAGTATGCGTGTATTATAATTCACGCATGCAGACCGTTGCCAGCTTGGTCACTGGGCTGTGCAGCTGGGTGGGCTGGATCACGCCCAGCCTGTCTATATATAAAAAAAAACAGAGAGAGAATTGTTGAGATAGCCTGGGTCTAAGGCCCAACCGACCCACTCTTTGGGATAAGGGTATGTTTAGTAAACACATCTTTATATTTTTTTTTTACTCTTTTTTATTTTAATATCTAACCAAACATGCTTTTTAAGATATCAGAAAATTTCAAAAAAATTTGGGGATCCCTTTGAATTTATTTGTGAGTCCCTCGCATATTTTTTGATGACTTCACTTAGTATTGGGTTGTAGAATTATACAGCAAAAAGCGAATCTGGTATAAAATTATATCTGTCTTTTCCGTTTTTTTCTTTTCTCTTTTTTTTAAAAAGAAGAAAATCTCCCTCATTGCAAAAATAATAATTGAAAAAAGTATGTTTTTCTTTTAATTCAAAATTTTACTTGTTTATTCACTAGCGTCAGAGTCATGAATATTCGTATTCACTAATGTCAAAATTAGGAATATCATCAATGTTCATTAATGCCATAATTAAAAATCAAAACACTAGAATTGAAAATTATTCTGAACCCCAATATTCACTAGCGCCCAAGTTAAGAATACCTTACTCTTTTACATAATATTTACTAACACCAGGGTTAGAAATATTTGTAGTTGAATATTCAAATGACACCAGAGTCAGGATGTAAAACCCCGAGAACTAATTTATACAAAAAAAATCAATTAATTAAAAATATTATGAAAGACAAAAGAAGTATGACTCAAATTGTGAAAAAGAAAAAGAAATGGGGTCAAGGTGTAATTAAAAAGAATGGGGTTATAAATACCACATTTCTTTCTCATTGAAACCAGAGGCGTGAACACCAAAAGAGGGGAGAAATTCCAGATTTTTCCATAAAAAATTTGAGAGAGAAACACCAAAGTTTGTCAAAATTTTACAAGTCTTAGATAGGTTTGTAGGGAAAACACCATTTGGCAAGAGAAATTGTACGAAAACAAGTGTAGAAATTGTAAGGAGAAAAGGGGAGAGGGCTGGCTGCATGCAAGGAGGGAGGGGTTGAAATTTTTCAACCAATTAAGAAGTGAAATTCAGATTATCCCCAAGTAAGGAGTCCTAAACTCGATTATTCGAATTATCTTGAATTCGATTAGAAATTGTGTAGGTATCCTGAATTAAAATTATGGTTCTTGAATAAAATTTGGGGGAAATGTAAAATTGTCTGGAATTGGAACAATTAGAATATTATAGGTTTCTTTGGATGTAAATTTATGTAAGAACAACAAAGAAAAGCCAATGGGTAAAGGATCCAAGGTGGCCAGCCACTAGAGGAGCAAGTGAGAGGGGTAGAATTTATGATTTTCTTTATTAATTGCTTATGTTGTGTTGTTGTAATGTGAATAATAGCTAGAAAGGATAATTATCATAGATGAAGGAGAAGGGAACCCTAGGTTCCCTTGGGCTAAGTTTCGGCCAAGACAAGATTAAAAAAGGGGAGGGGGAGTTTTGAGATTTCATATGATAATGATGAGTGAATTAGGTGTAGCGGAAAGTTTACTAATAAGGGAAACAAGATAACTTGATGATAAGGGAACTTCGTAAATTGATTTCATGGGTTATGTGGGGTAGAAAGGAGTTTATGGGCCATATGTATGGCCTGTGGCTTGTCTTAGGAGGAGTTGCGAAATGTAGGAAAATCATAGAAGTAATAATGTGAATGTTTCTTGAAATAGTTCTTGACCACCTTACATCAAAAGGGAAAATTAGCATAAACGACCTTCGGAGGTCATATTTATAAGGGTTGCCATACATGTGACGTGGAAATAGTTGTCTCGAGAGAGGAAAGGGAATGGAGATAATTAGAGATTCATTTAAACCTTTGATGAAAACTAGACAGCTTTGTTGCCTTAATTCCAAAGAGGATTCGGGCCCAAAAATGACAAAATTCAGGGAAGGATTCTCATAGAAGTTATAGCCAGGGATGTTAGCTTTCCAATGAGTCTAACTTCGCTTAATTTAGAGCTTTAGAACTCTAGATATAGATAAATATCTGAGAAGAGGTCGAGCTGCCACCTCTGCTGACAGATTCGGCAAATTGGCAAAACAGGAAAATTTAGTTATGTTAGGGGCAGAATATGGTTTCCTTTCCTGGAAAAATATTTAGCGTCATGTCTTGATGTTTAAAAGAAAATAAGCCATGTTTGGAATTGAATTTGTGATGTTAGTTATGAATTGATAATGAAGCATAATTTTAAGAGATGTAATGGAAACACAAATGTAAGGAAGCAGTTGTAAAAGGGGGAATAAACGTTGTTGTTATTATTATTGTTATTTTACGAAATGTGACTTGAGTAAGAAATAATATAGTATGTTTATGGATTCAGGAGGAATCGTAGGAGGGGCACAACAGCAGCAAGGAAGCGCAAGCGGAGCTTCTGCAGCATGTAGGTGTTCTATACCTATACTTTCCTTAAATAACGATAATTTTAGTAATCTGTTCAATTCTTGGATCTCGTGCCTGCAGATGAAGAATTAAGGAGAAAAGATAAGATGAAATGAATGAGGAATGAAATCAGATTTGATTTATGGTTTTATGGATTAAGATTAAGAATGATGAACTATAGTAATGAACTTCACGAATAACCGCTTCTTAGATTTGATTAGCCGGTCTCAAATATGGAAGACTAATGATGTTAGTAAGTAAGGTTTACTAACATTGGCATAACCATTTCAGAGAATGAGAGATACTGGACTTGATTAACTATTCGGGTTAAGAATTGTTAATGATATTGATGGATGACGTCGATATCGGCAAACCCATGAAACATGATTAGCTATTCCTTATGTGAAAGCTAATGATGTCAAGAATCTTTGATATTAGCATTCCTGAAAATATTCGAAGGTATTATGGAAAATGGATTAACTATTTCGGGTTGGAAATAGTTAATAACATCAATCAATTGCATTAATGTCGACATCACCATAAACTTGATTAGTCAGTCTCAGCAAGAGTGATTAATGACACCAATGAGATTCATTAGTGTCAGCATTACCCCCCAGGTTTTGAGAAGAAGTGGTATGATTGGTATTCTCAATGGAGAATGGTTGATAGTATTAATGAAATGGTAATGTTTAGTGATTCCCGGAAGGATAAAGTTAGAAGCACTAGAAGGAGATTAAATGGGGGAATTATAAGGAACTATAATAATGCGTATCATTGAATATATGTGTGTGTGAGAGAGCGCGTGTGTCGTTTGTTTTCTCTTCTCGATGATATTATTGCTTTTAATATAATTATTTCCAAATATTATGTTGTTGTAGGTCCATCATATTCATGACAGGAGTAATGTTTTAGATCCTCTAGTTTTTGTGTTATTTAAAAACTAAATGAACGTCGTTGATTTTATCTTTTAAGGAACTATATGACTTGAATTGTAGTAGCATCCTTTAAATCAAACATCTGAACGTAAATTGTATTTTTATGTACTTGTAATCTTAATGTATGTTTGTTTCGTTTATCTAAGAATTAATTTATGTCTGACTTTAAAAGATGGATAGTTGGAATATTGTGTTTGTACCCTTGAATAATATGATGTTTGAGACTTGGAATGATTGGAATGTCAATAAGCAATGAATATTGATGTATACAGGTGATTTGTCGATAATTTAAGACCTTCTGGTATAGGAGAGACTACCAAAATTTCAATAAACTTTGTATGAATTCGGCAAAAAAAAATAAAATTCACCATGTTTTTCCCTTTTTCATGATTGATGTGTTGTTTTTGGAAATGAGGATGTTACACATGAATATTATAGGCAGACCATCCAAAGCAAAAAACAACAAATCCTTAGCAATTTAAGACAAAATCAGTAATACAGTCTACCTTAGATAGGATGCTTAAAAGGTAATAATATCTTTCCTTTTACATAATTAGTCTCATACCATATAATCTTCGTTGACCAGTTAGGGTTCCTAGTGACTATAATACTAGGTGGCGACTTCTTAAACCAAACTTTTGTCCCCTTTAAGAACAAGATACTAGATATTTGTTCTTTTCCTTAAAATTTAAAGGTCGTCGCTATGTCGAGTGCAACGCAGGGAACAAGCTTTTACTTATAAAAGAAAAAAATGCAAGCCACATGCTATTATGGTGGCAGATTGAGGAATTTGTTTTATCTTTTATATCTTTGATTCCTAAAAAACAATTCTAGTTAATGTTAGAAGTTTTAGAAGGGTAAAAGATTTTCCTTTAGTTTGACCAAAATTTAGTTCTGTTGAACGATCAATTTTCCAATTAAGAAAGATAATGTAGCTTTAATATTTTCCAAGTTCAAAATGGTTGGAGGGAGTGTTTAATATTATATGTCTTTTTTGGGATATTTTGTTTCATTGGTTTCGACAACTTTTAAGCTACCTTACCAAAGATTTCCTACCTTAAACCAAGGCACATTCAACCCTTGGAAAGACCTCATGATTTGTGAAATGTATGTAATCTAAATGGTGGAGAATGAGATGATTTGCAAACTTATGGTAGATCATTTTCATTGGAACTAACTCGAGTGAAACACTAACCTTTCAAACACATGAGAACTAAGGGATTATTCTTGTGAGGTCTACTATTTGGTTATTTTATTTTGAAGTAAAAACGCTTGATAAATAATTTTAAATTGATTTGAATGTTATTCATGATATGTTATGATAGTTTGAGAGTTTAATTGTTGTTCGATGATGGCATTACATTTTTTACATTAGAAAAGTAAATTTGAATTTTTGCTTGAGGACATACAAAAGCTAAGTGTGAGAGAATTTGATAAGTGCAAAAAATACATATAATTTTATTCCATTTACATTATGCTCTTTGATGTGTTTTGAGCTTATTTTATAAATTTGACATGCCTAAGAGAGTTGGTGAATAAATTGCTAAAAGATAAGAAATTCTGCATTTTATATTTCGGAGCTTCTTTCTTCTGATAGGTTTTTCACAAATATGGAGTTCCAGAATGTGGACGTGGACTGAATAAAAGTTAAAGTACACATATCAAGCTTTTCAGGAAGATTATGGGCAAAAATCCGAGTTGGTTGGGACCTCTAATCAGACATCCAAACTTGAGCCGAAATCCTACTTGCAGCCGGATTCTCTGTTTTCACAGCATAGATTCAAATGGCCATATCTTAAGCCTTTAATATTGAAATCAAGCAATTCAAAAGTCCAAAATCATCTACACCTCCAGGACTACAACTTTCATGATGGAAGCCAGGTTAGATAAAATCATTTTGAAGGTGAAAATCAAGATGTAAATTGAAGGACAAGATTGGTCTCCTGATCTGATGAGGAAACTAACGGTGCCGAGCATCACACTATGGCTGAGATTCTGACATAGAAATGATGGGCCTTAGGATCCAATAAAGATGCAAATCAAGCCTTTTAACATTCCATGAAAGAAATAATACAGCTGAAATGGTTGGATATTGCAAGAAACCAAGTCAGAAATAAAGTCTAAATTGCAGCAGAGTCTATATTACAACAGAGTTGTAATGGCAGCAGAGTCAGTTTTCAACACAAATTCTAAGGGATTTAACCAACCTTAATGACCAGATAAAGAAGAAGGAATTAAGTAACAGTAAGGACTCCTAATTAGGAGAAAAATCCTAACGAAAGACAGCAATTAAGGGAGGGAATAAAGAAAGAAAATCACAACAGAAGCAATTCCTCTTTATTCTTTGCAGTGTTCTTTTCTCTCAGATTTTGTTAATTTTTCAGCAGTTATGAACTAAACTTTGGCTTTCGGTTCAAAGAGAATAGACACTATCTCCATTATTAAGTTGTGAGAAGTAATATTATCATTATAATCTTTCATATTCAAGTACTTATGTATCCTTATTTCAGAATTATGCTATTGATTTATGTTCATGCTTATTGAATTATTATGAGATGGTATATATGTGCTTTCTAGTTTTTTTCAATCCGTAATTGTTGTTAGGTACTAGAATAAGAAACAAAGGACTTAACTTGATTGTTGCAACTATCACTTTAATTTATTAGGGAGGAATAAGCTAAGTTAAATTGCTGAAGCTTTTGAATGGTTGCTAATTAATTTACTCATAATCTCCTCGATTCCCCTTAGCTTTAAGGGAAATTTAAGGCTCACCAATCTTATTTTTTTAACATATTTCATCTAAAAACACCTTAAAATGCTCTAGAAATCTCGATGAATCCATTTCTAATCCCAAAACATCTTTAATCACTCTTAAAAACAAAAATTAAATGAATAAAAAAATCTTTAAGAACTTCAATCTTCTTTTTCTAGCATGATTATAGAAAAACACCACATTCATTAAACTCTTATCAGAAAGATGAACTCATTAACGACAAGATTAGCCTTTTTGGTAATTAAAATATAGTTATCTGAGCACTTTCTCTCTTCTTAACATTTTACGGTGACTTTCTATCTCCTCTCTCAACATCTAAGTACTAAAGAAAGAAAAAGAAGAAGAAGTTTGGGGTTTAAATATGAATGGCCAAAATAATATAGACTAAATAATAAATAAACTAAAACTTTAAGGATCAAACTAAATTTTTCCACTCCTAAATCCAAATGAATTTTTTTTGTTAAAGTTTGTCCTACTTTTAATTTATTATTTAACTATGATAAAATTTATATTTTGCAAAATCAAGTTTGAATTCATTGTTGGAATATTAATTGGCACCTTATAAATTTGTTGAAAAGAAATCTTAACACATAAAATCATGCTAATATAATTTAGAAGGATAAAATTGCATAGTTAAAAAGTCCGACAACCAAAATGAAAAAGAAAATTATACATTGTTCATATTAACAATGGAGTTAAAAATATACTTAAATCTAGGTGCACAATGAACTCTGCTATTTCTTTTGTTGGGTTCTTTTAAACTTTACAAGATAACTATAATGGGTTGGCACTACCAGATTTAATAGTTTTATCGACAGAAATTTATGTCGATATTTACACTAGCAGTCGATTGGTACATATGTTACCAACGGAATCATGGATGGAAAAAATCTCGTTGGAAAAAATCTCATCGGTAATTTATGGATTGTTGGTGAGTCCGTCAGTAATAAATATATATATGGATTTACAAACGGACAAAGTGACTAAATCTTTTTTACCTGCTTTATTCCATCGGTAAATATAACATA
>Ga0307515_10013411_pt1 | contig 15324 bp, 3 predicted proteins | sample 17_EM_MG_FD_194513 | JGI IMG/M metagenome (GOLD analysis project Ga0307515, IMG submission 194513) | Populus trichocarpa ectomycorrhiza microbial communities from riparian zone in the Pacific Northwest, United States - 17_EM | ecosystem: Host-associated > Plants > Roots > Unclassified | place... | reverse complement strand
CATAATCACCGTAATCATAATCAGGCTATAGATTTTGATTCTTATAAAATCACCGCACCTAATTCTGATTGATTATATTGATTACATTGATTATATACTAATTTCCTAATTAGGATTAGATTGATCCTGGCTTGAGAGAGGCTCTACGAGTTGTACTTACTACTTAATTCTCTCATCCACCTACTGCCTTATTTGCTTACTTATTGCTCACCACGTTCCTTCCCGCATCGCCGCTCGTCGTTTTATTAATAGATTCCTCGAAGTTGATAGCTTCGACGGCTACATCTACCGTCGCGAAGCCTCCCGACTTAACAATCTGTCGAAGCCAGCTTTTCAAACACTTAGATTACTCTACTACCGTTGCTCCAAGCCTTAATCGCTCCCATGATATTGTTCGCCGAGCGCCTAAGAAGACGCGTTCTGCTTTAGCTGACATAGCTAGTATAGAGAGGATATTAATAGCTATTTATAAGAGGCGTGGGTACTCTACGCGTTGAGTTGATTTAAGCCACTAGCTAAGGGAGGATATAGTAATCGTTTATAGAGGCTTTGCCTACTATAGAGTTAGAATAGATAACATAATAAAGAGAAGGTGTACTTATAACAATAAACTGTTTAAATTCGTCTTCTTTAGAGGTTTGTTTGAGTTAATCTAAATACTTTCATTAGAGGTAGGTATTTGTAATAAGATTAGGATTAATTAGCTAACACTTATCGCCGTCAATTAGCCTATACTTATATTCCTTCTGCTAAAGCTTTCGTGCGGCTTCAATTGCTCGGTTAATTATACCTTTATTGCGAAGTTCTAGTGGCCTCCAGTGATTATCTAGATACTGTTTTTGAAGCGTCGGGTTAAGGAGCAAGGCGGCGGCGTACGTAGGAGTCTGATCTGTTAAGCTGTAGTACTTATTAAAAGTAAGCCACATAGTAAGAAGAGACGCTAAGAGATTCTGATTAAAGGCGTGCTCTTCCTGCTTACTTTTAATATAATCTATAAGGAAATCTATGCTCTATAGAACCTTATTAAACGTAGTTTGATCGCCTTCTATAGACTTTATAGCGTCTTTAAAAGGCTTTAAGATTGCGATTATCTCGCGGATAGTGTCCCACTTATCGCGACTAAGCTTATTCTTATGTAGATTACTAAAGTTCTTATTAATAAAGACTCGAATTAAGCTCTTAAGCTCCATTGCTAACTCTAGTATGGTAAGCCACAAGTTCCACCTTATATTATTATCGCGCGATATTATCTTATGGGCGAGCTTTAGGAAGGCTTGATATTGTTCCGGCGAAGCTCTAAGCTAAACGGCTATATTATAGATTTTACCCAAGGCTCCCATCTTTCGCCACTTAGCCTACGTGGCTTTATCTTGATTGTATTTGTATTCCGACTTAATACAAAGCCTCTGCTCTTTAGCCTAGAGTTCCTCTGCGGCTTATACTGCAAGCTCTACAGCCTCTTTATCTTTGGTAAAAAGGAAGGCTTATACTACGAGATTGATGACGTAGCTAATATAGCGAATTTGGTGGTAAACGGCAATCCAGGAAGGGAAGCGCTTTTATAGGATTCGATAGAGCTTATTGTTGCTGCCGTAGTTGTTACCTATATTTGGTATAGTTAGTAGAGAGCTTAATGGTAGTAGAGGTAGAGAATAGAAATCTACTAGTAATATAGCCAATCTGCTTTGCGTTAATCTTATACTCCTTAAGCACCTTAATGAGTACCTCTACCTGTTGCTCACCACCGTAGCTTTCCTTATACTCTCGCAGAGCAAGTGTTGCCTTTAAGAGTTGCCCAGCTTCGTTAACAAAGTAAACTGTCACTGCTTAAAAAGCTATTTTATTTAGCGCTGTTTAACAGTTAATTATAAAGTAAAGCTTTAAGAGAGCTGTAGAGAGCTTCTTCCTAATAAGATCTTTATAAACCACGAACGTTTTACTAAGTAGTAGAGGCACAAAGTTTCGTAACTTTGCAAGCAAGCCGCCTTTACTAACTAGTGTATAATTACAGACGTATAAAAAGGTCTGGAACTTAGGCCATTTAACAATTGAATAAGGAAGGTTGTAAGTAATAATAAGGTAGCAGAGAGAATCTAGGAAGTCCTTCTCGCTCACAGCTTCCTTAAGGATTTTTGTTACCTTTGGATCCCTTCTAGTGTTATCTAGTTCCTATTGTTTTGCGAATAAGGCAGCTAATATAGCTTTAGTATTAACGTTAGCTTTAGCCTTCCTTGCTACACAGAAGATTCTATACTTAGTTTTTAGGTAACGCTAGAAAGTAGTAGCGCTGGTATTATCCTTTAAGCACCGCTTGTAGTAGAAGATCTCTTAATTAGAATTACCCCGGTTAGGTTTACTAGGTAGAGGCTTTAATAAGGCATAAGACCAGAGCTCCTTATCCTCTTGTAACTTCTTCCTTTTGGTTTCAAGTGTGTTAATTTAGTGGTAAGGATCCTCGCGGGCAAGTGTCACATTGTTAAACTTACGCGAATCGTGATTGCTAAGGAGGGAAATAGTGTCGGTTTCTTCTTCTTATGGTCGCTTTTGGGTGGAGGCTTGCGCAGGTGTGCGTCGTGAGGAAGACATAGTTAGTAGGTGGTAATTGAAAAGGAGCTCCAGATAAAATACGCGTCGACGCGTATACAATAACTTTTCTTAAAAGCCCGCACAGACGTTTTTTGTATGTAAAACAGCAGGCTCAGCGCTTTTTAGTTAATGCCGACCACATGGTAGGAAAATTAATAAACAACTTTCTTAACACCAAAGTTTTATTACCACATTCTATTCCTACCTGTTCTTACTATAGGTGATTATATTGATTATAAACATGTAATCATAATCAAAAGATTAATTTTAATTATAATTAATTAGATTATATAGTAATTATAACTTATGTAACTAATCAAAGTATTATATGCATCCCTGGCTAAAGTGTAGTATCCATCATCATCCCATTAACACTGAAACAAACCTCGGTCAACACACTAATAACATATTTGATTAGGTAAAACGAAGGAGGAGGTGAAAGGCCGACGTTAATGCCATAGTGGCTGAGTATTACATTGATCTTTTAAATGAAGTGGGTCTCTTTCCCCACCTCTATGTCTCGTCATCAATGCTTGGTGAGCTCCCCTGAGATGTGCCCGAATCCCACCGATTGATCTTCTGGAAAGCAATTTTATCTCGTATGCGGCTCATGCTTAGATGCGCTGCATCGCGGAAATCCGGAGAATTAGTGGAGGGTACAAGTCCGACTGACTGACTGATTTTATTTACCCTGACCTCTCCCGTGGGATATGTAGGCTACTACTACTGAGATCTAACGTTCTACAGCTATTCTATATAGTATTGCTACATGCACGAAATTTTAGCCTCGTTGTGGCCTGCGATGTTCGCCTTGCCCGCGGCTCCTGTACTGGGGCCGCTCTAGAGCCCTTGATGTGAATCTCTTGGACGCTTCCGCGAAGTCAAGTACCGCGTCTAGGACGCTATTATTGATGGTCTATCCTTTTGCTCTTCCGTGGGGTCTTCCTCCAAGCATTTTTGCGGTATTATTAAATGCGTCTCCTATTTTATTCCGGAGCTGCTACCTTATTTCTCTTAGTTTTAGGTAGTTAACTAGGATGTATATACTACTATCTCTTTTACCCTATATTCATATTTATTCTCTTCGCTAAAGCGATAAATTCTAATATATAAGGCTAGCTATAAGTATTCTATCTAGAGTTATATTAATAGGTATACTCTATTCTATTACTAAGAACTATAGAGCTTCTATATATATACTTAAATAGAAGTTCTTTATCTATTCTATAAAGGTGCTTGTCCTTCTCTATAGATTACTATTTTATTTTCTATTTCTCTTATAGTTTCTTTTTATTCTATCTCTTCTATAAAGAAGAAAGATATTAGAATATATATATCTTCTTAGAGCTAATTACTTCTTTTACTAGGCTATTAGCTATATTATTACCTAAAATTCTCTTATGTATAGATATCTATTAGAAATGTTATATCGTCGTTATATCCGGCGCCAGCGGGCCATAGAAACACGTTCTAAGAACTACCTCTGCCTGTAGTAACTGACGCGCCTTGCTAGTAAGACTAGTAGGTGTTACGGCCCTATTACGGACCTAACGCATACACTACGGACCGGCCTCTACGGCCAACGTTTACCGGCCCTGTACCTTTATAGTTAAGCAAGATCGGGAAAATCCAAGGGCAGCATTTAAAAGAGCACAACAGGTAGGCCATAATTAGTCCCAAAGATCTTGAGGTTAGCCGCCGTAAGGTGGCCTTAAGGGAACTACAGACTGTTTACGGATAGGGGTTTTAGCGCAGGCATATGACTAGAGAACTATATAAAGCCAACACTTTAAACAGCGTTGCTATTCTTTCTCTTTCCTTTTTCTAGCCTTAAATTTTTGTTAATAAACAATTTAATTGTACAGGTTTGCATGCGTGTCTATGCCTGCTAGTGCTTTAATTAACTAAGTTTCTAATATTATCTAAAGCTTAACCTACCCTTTTTTATTTTAAAAAAAAGAACTTAAATATATCTATAGATATAGAGTAGAACCGAAGCAGAACTTTCACTAAAATAGAATTTTGAAAAAACTTATATATACTAGTACCCCAAAAAACTACCGGAAATTACCTAACACCACTATTACCATTACTATATCTAGAAATATAGCTACTGGCAAAGTAGCTGCAGAACCCTTAAATACCTCTAATACCAAAATAACCGCTATTTTAAATTTCTAGAAAGAGCTGGCTGCGGCTAATGCCGAAATTAAATGGCTAAAAAGTCTACTTATAGCTAAAAATACTCCAACCTCTTGCAATATGTTACTAAATACTAGTAGGCTTATTATAGCTTTTAAGGCGCTATTCTAGTGTATTACCGAAACTTCTAAATCCCGTATAGCACTGTTATAGTCTGCAAAGGTTGCGAACCCCCTATTACTAATAGATAGAACTAATTCTGTATTTAATAACTAGAAGCTCTAGCTGCGGGGCAAGCTTAAGGTTAACGCTAACAACTTTTCCACTACTAAAGCTAAAATAATCTATAGTAAAACCTAGTTATAATAATGGTGGCGTTTTTAGACATATTAATTGTTCTGGCTGGGGGGTTATTTTACCCCGATTACAATATAATAACATTATATTAACTTATTTAAGCGTATTTTCGTTTATTACACCACTAGTCTAATATCTAAGACCTTATCTATAGACTATCCCTTTCCAAAGAAGCTAGTAATAGGCCGCTAAGTAGTATTAAGAATTCGGCAGCCTCTTAGATAGAGGGTAGTTAGCAGCACGGTGTCTCTTACGTTCACTATGCCTACGCCTTAGCCTAACACTATCCAGGTAGTTAAATCTTAATAAAAGAGACTTAGAAACCGTTGATTGTAATATCTACCCCCTAAACTTATTAAAGCACAACGTCTTTATTTATTTTTATAAAAGTAAAGAATTGTTAGGGACTTAGTTAATTAAGGCACTAATACAGCATGTGCACGCGTGCAAGCCTATACAATTAGATTATCTATTAACAAGAATCTAAAGCTAGAGAAAAGAAAAAGAAAGGGTAGCAGCGCTGCTTAGGGTAATAGCTTTATACGGTTTCCTAATTATATATCCGTGCTAAAACCCTAACTATAAATTGTCTGTAGTTCCCTTAAGGCCACTTACTTAGCCGTAAAGGTACTAGGTTAGTAAGCGTTAGCTATAGAGGTGGGTTTTTAATATATATACTAGGTCTGTAACAGGGCTATAATATTACCCCCCCGTCTAAAAAAAGCCTGCCCTTAGGCTTTATATATCTATTTTATATCCACGGCACGTTTTTATTTTTATATTCTATAGGCGGCGTATTATTTTTACTATACTAGCACTTAATTTACTTTTTTTTTTATATTAAATATTTTAACGGTCTAAATTTATTAAAATACTAGCTATAGAACTTTTTAAGCTTATAAAAACTATTTATAAAGTTTTAGGCAAAGTACTAGGTAGAGTTTAGGTTATAGCCTTTTTAACGGACGCAGTATTTTAGCGTTTATTCTATAAGCTTATAGGCTAGTAATTTTTTAATTTTTTAATTTACTTTTGCCATTAACTTAAATTAGTAGCGGAAGTAGGTTAGTTAATTTTAGTAAAAGATCCGTAGCATCTTTCTGTAGCTTATTCGGTAAAATAATAAAATAAACCTTAATTAAATCTAAAAGCTTAACCTTATATAAGTTACCTACTTTATTAAAAATTCTATATAGTTTTACTATTTAGTAATTTAGCTTACGGCTAGGCTATTCCGTTTTTTAGTTTTTTATTATAACCTAAACTATATTACCTACGGTAAGGTTAAGCTTGCGTCTATACTTATTTACCTACTATTCTATTAATTTCTAGGCCTTCTTTAGGCGTTTAATATACTACTAGGCTTTTTTGTAGAATAGCTTTTTATAGATAGTCTATAGTTCTTTTAGCCTATTCTAATTAAAGCTTATATAAGGTAAATACCCTATTTCTAGCTAAATAGGTATAAACTTTGTAGAACTATAAGGTAGAGTAGCCTAAGGGATTTTATAAGTGCCTTAGGGGATCGTGCGACCTAGGGGATTATAGGTTATAGGGGATCGTGCGAGCCTAGGGGATTGTGGGTTATAGGGGATCGTGCGACCTAGGGGATTGTAGGTTATAGGGGATCGCACAATCCCCTATATTTTACCTCCCCTTACCCCCCTAGGTAAACTTAATTATCTATTCTTGTATAATATTATATAGCCTAGGCAGGCTTACCACGCCGCCTAAATGCTAGAGGTAATTAGGGAGAGGGCTAAAAGGGTTAATTACTTCTTTTTACGCCTATTTACGTCTATAGTAATAGTCCTTATATCTCTACGGCCTCTTATATATAGCATGATCCCCTATAACCTACCCTTAAGCTTCCGGTCACAAAGGGTTTAGTAATCTTATATTACACCTAGAAGCTAGGTATTAGGTAGGTATAATATATAATAAGCCTAAATAGCGCTATATTGTCTAGCTGGAGGTCTTAATTAAGTACCCTTTAGGTTGTTAATATACCACTAAAAACTAATAAAACTTTTAATCTTTATAAGTAAGTAGAGTCACTTTATATAATAAAAATCTTTTCTATTAGTTTGCTTAAAAATTTTCTTATTAAAATTTTTTAACTATCTAATAGAGCTAGAAAGTAGGACCTTTTTATACTTTACTAGATTTGTTAGTAAATTTACTAAAAAGGTAATTAGATAGGCGACCCAAACTTTTAATATACTGTATAACCCACAATCATTTAAGTCACCCCATCCCCCTTTAATCCCGTACTATCAGCGCCAGCGACAGATTTTTACGCGTTAGTACCACGCGGCTATAGCGTAGTATCTAAACCTAATGGGCTGTATTAACTGTTATCTATTAACTAAATAGGGCTTAATAAGGCTATAAGCTGTTTCGCGATAAATAAGGGTAACTCTACTTTTGGTTTCCGTTTATAACATTAAATTATATAAGGCTGAAATTGCTATTACGGCTTTAAAAGTGTTAGTATTAGCCTAACTGCTCTAACTGCCGTCGGAATTCTTATTCTTTGCTATATATACGTATTCTCTAGACTATAAAACCGACTATTCTTAGTGCATGCTCGCTTTAAGAGCACTTTAAAAACGTGCTTATAATAGTATATTTAAATTCAATATAATCTAAAGCCTATTAAGCAGCCTAGACAACTAATAGATATACTCTAAAGTATAATCCTTTTACGTAGAGGTCTAATAATAAACGGCCTAATGAAGAGTCCGGCTTAGGCCTATGAAGTTTTTTAGAAATATATTTTAAACCTATAATTAAGGAGTAAAGGCGCCTAGAGAACTATTAGGCTAAGAAGGAGTTTCCAAGTCCTTAATATAGTAGTACTGCACCACCAGCTTCTACAACTACTAAAAAGCCTTCCCTTATAGCCCTTAATTGGCAGATACCTTATAATAAAAGCCCTTAACTACCGTAGGGTATTAGTAAAAAGTTAGCTACTACCGATAATAGGTTAAAGTTTAAAAACCCTTTATATAAGAGCACTGAAGAGAATAAAGACTTAGATTGCGTGAAAACTAAAAAATCTATAAAGTCTAAAAGGCAGAAAGCTGCTTTTAAACGTAAAATTCCGATTAAGCATTAGATTCGCGCTATCCTATTTAGCTTATAAATAAATCTTCTTCTAGTTACCGTTCCCGTTAGTTTTATAGTTAACTATCTTAATATTAATAGCGTTGCGATATTTGTTATTAACTTTATTACCATTATTCCACTCGCTGCAATACTTAGTTACGCTACTAAAGAGATTACTCTCCGCGTTAGTAAGATACTCAGTAGTCTTTTAAACGCAACTTTTGGGTACATATCTTGTTATTATTTAACCCTAAGTATAGAAACGCTGTGGAATTAATTATATCTATTTAAGCTCTGGTTAAGAACGAGATTACCATTGTTAAGACTTCCTTAGTTAGTAGTATACTTTTAAACTTGCTCCTTATTCTTAGAATATACTTCTTCTTTAAAAGCATTAGCCGAGTAGAGTAGTACTTTAATATTACAGTTATATAGACTACAGCCAGCCTTCTAGCTCTATATATTAGCAGCCTAATTATTTTAACCGTCTTGTATTCTATACTATTAAGTAAATTTAATAAGGACTTTAAACTTTAGATAAATACTAACCTACTTAGCTACGGACTCTAATAGCTTTACTCTTAATTAGGAGCTTTTACACGGAACAGCTATTATTCTTTTAGTTATTTATACTTACTACCTTATCTTTTAACTAAAGTCACACGCTAAAATATATAATTCTTTTAGTTATAAGGTTCCTAAGCGTAAATCCTCTAAAGTTAGGGAAGGTAGTGCTTTCTATAAAATTGCATAAATTAGCGCTAGAACGGCGGCCGTATTTAAAGGTAGAGTAAACTAAGAATAGCTTATACGGGACTCAAATATAGAAGTAGAAGACGATAAGATTAATAAGCCCCAACTAATAATCTAGGGTGCACTTATGACTCTTACAATCTCTACTACCTTAGTCGCCTTCTACTCTAAATTTATAGTTAATAGCATTAGAAAGGTTATAGTAAGTGGCACTATCTCCACTACCTTTATTAGTCTTATTCTGCTCCCAATTATTAGCAACGCTACTAAGTATGTAATAGCGGTTATAGTAGCTTATAAGGATAAAATAGATCTAGTAATTGGTGTTGCTATTAAATTTAGTATATAAATTGCTCTTCTTATTCTCCTCTTTATTATTATAGTTAGCTAGATTATAGGCCGGGATTATATAACATTTTATTTTAATACCCTCTAGATTGCTATATTATTTATTACCGTGCTCCTAGTAAATTATCTTATTTAGGATAGTAAATCTCATAAGTATTTTTTTATTTTTTGCTACCTAGTATTACTTCCACTAACTTTAAATAGATTGGCTTAAAGGAGTCCTTCTTATGGTAATATATCTTATTATAGACGTTACTAGCTAATTCTACCTAAAAACGGCCTTAGATCCTTTTTGCCGCACTCTATTATAAGTACCTCTCTACTTATCTACTATTATTACTTAAAATTGTTTTAAATTAGCGTTTTTAGTAGAGCCTTAGTTGGAGCTAGGGAGTGAAATAGAGTTTTGGTGGATTTAGTAAATACCCTTCTAGAGTACCCTAAAACATCTTAGTTACCGGTTGTTACGGCTCATATAAATGCCTCTAAACCAAAGCTTGTAGAATGCTATATTATAAAGATACTAAGCTAAGGAGCTAAAGAAGGTCGAGGAAAGGATAGGTTTATATACACGAGCCAAGTCTCTAAGCGAGCCCCTAACTAGGCTGCATGTAGACGTCGTAGGGGCAGTGCCCCAGCGCCGTCACACCGGTTTAGTTTCTTTTATTTCCTCTTTTTTTTAGGCATGTCTTATTAGGTAGTCACTATAACTTAGTCCTTTTATATAACTTTAACTATAATAGTATAAGGGTGCTTCTACTATTAGCAAATTTATACGTGTGCTATATTTCTGGCAAGAAAATATATAAGATAACGGTTTTAAGGGAACAGAAATGTTTATAGAAGTGAACTAATTTTAGTAAACTGATTTTAGGCAGTATACTACTATTAGATATTAAAAAGGTTATATTTCTATTACGCTAAGCGTATTAAAAGACTAATTAGGCAGAATAAGAAAAGGTAAGATTGCTAGAGAGGAATAAAAAAATAGATAAATTTAGTTTACTTAATTATGGTAGCATTTTTATAATTAAAACTTCTAATATACTAAGATTGAATAACTGCACGTTTCCAGCTTTATAATTTTAGCCTACTATTTTTATTATAAAAGTTATACAGCCTTATTTAATATTATAATAAGGTAGTATTAGTAACTATTGGCAACTTAGTTAATTGAGGTATAGGCACGGCAAGAGGGACGCGCAAGCCTATATAATTGGATTATCTATAAACGAAGATCCAAAGCTAAAGAAAGGAAAGGAGAAGAATGGCAGCATCGCTTAAAGTTATATACAGTCTTTACGTTATATAAGCTCACGTAACTCTACGTCTACTATAACATCTACTATAACCTACCGTTTTCTACTAGCACCGTAATAGTGATAATAGAGTAATTGGGGAAAATGAGAATTAAACGTTAGCGAACTTAGCGCTAAGCTTATACTAAAATAAACCGAAATCTTAACTAAATATACTTCCCTACCTAAAACACCTACCTTATGCGTTAATATTACTATAATATACGCCTTAGAACCTCCGGAAATAGTTAAAACAACAATTTCTATTTTAAACCCTCTGTAAATGCTGTAATTGTAACAGGGAGGCCCTTAAAGGCAATTTTTCTACTATTAGCGGTCTTGTTAACCTATTACCTACTACCTACTTAGTAGCAATCTGTCGTCGTTAGCTTTGCCGTTAGCCTATAACTTATATCTACCTTTTTGCCACCCACCTTATGTATATATAGTCTCTTTTCTTCGTAGCCTCTTTGCATATAGCTGGCTAGGAATTCCTTAAATATCTTAAACTCTACTAATGGTATTCCACGGGAGAAGTATAAAGAGTTAAGATTTTTATCTCTGCCTCTTTTAAGTTTTTAAAGCTCTCTTTATATTGTATAAAGCTATAAAATATAGGAGCCATTATACGCGTAAGGGATGCTAAGGTCCCTAGCGCCCGTGTAAGTAAGCGGGGTAAGGGCGGCCCGCTTTATCTCGTCCTTATAATAAATAGAGCTTACAAAACCTAAGAATACCTAGAAGTTGTTCCTGCCTACCTAATAGGACACGATCTCTGCAAGGGATAGGGTGTCTAAAATAGTAAACCGATGCATAGAAACTAGCACGCTATTTATATTTACTACCATTGCCTAGTAATAGGTATTTAGCAGTACGTTAGCATACGGGTTATAGACTTATACTATTTCCCCCCTAAACTTACACCACGAAAGGTTAAAAACGTTGTCCCCCCTCCCCTTAAAGTACTTAAGAAAGTACTAGGAGAGTAGGTAGCGTAAGGCGCTGGTAACACCTAGAGTATTATAAAAGTACTACTTAAACATTATTAGGATAGCCCTATTGTTGGTGGTGCGCCTTACCTAGGGGATAGAGCTTATAGCCTTGCGGAATCTATAACCCCTAGAAAGGTATTTAGCTATAGGCTTATACGTCTTTTAAAGCTCCTACTCCTTTAGCTTACACTTCCACATTATTGCCTCTCTATATATAGTAGCCTTGCTATATATATACAGTGCGGCCTATCTAGAGATAAAGTATTGGACATATATAGTATAGAACTTAGCGAGGTAGCTAATAAACCCTACTACGCGCGTTATGCGCTAGAACATAAGCTAGACCTTCTTATATCCTCTCCTAGTTTTAACGCTTTCTATTACTAAACTAAACTAGTCCTCTAGGTTATACTTAGCGTTAACCTTATTATAGGGTACTTCTCGCCTTACCTCTAAGGGGCGACCCTCGTTAGGTTTATGGAGTGTTACTTCCTATAGCACGGTTATATCGTATAGTGCCGCCTCTATAGCGCGCCTAACCCCCTTGCTAAAGCACTCCTCTACGTCATCTATAGACACTATAACTACTATCTTCCTTATGCTAAAGAACCTCGCCCTAAAGCGGAAGACCTGTATACTTAATAATAACCCCCTAAGGTAGCTATATAATATTATTACTATACCTACACGCGTACCAAGGACTAGGTCGTTAAGGTCTTTTATATAATTATTCTACTTTACCCTATTAGCGGCTAAAATCCTTAATATATTAGCTATATACTCTATATATAGGTAGTAGTCCTAGCAGAACTTAGCAGGATTTAGTAGAACTTAGTAGAACTTGGTAGAATATAGCAAAATACGGCAGGTTGCCGTTAGATTGCCGCAGATTGATATTAGATTGCTGTCTTATGGTTAGTCTTTAGTTATTAAGTTAGTGGAAATAGGTAAACGTGTATAAGGTGTTATGGGGGTGTCCCGTAATAATACCCTCCCTTTAAACTCGAGCTTCTGCGAGATAGGGCTGTGGTAGTTCTAGGTGGAGTTTATAAAAGTCTTCTACGGCTTATATAAGTCCTATAGAGTTAACGGGTTCCTATAAGGGCTTAGGAAAGCCTCTCTATTTTGTAAGATATATATATTAGCGTTTCCGTTTATTATACTTAATGTTATTAATTCTTTTAATAAAGTACTCGTTCTTACTATCCACTTTAACTAGTAGGGGAGGGTTTTATATTTATCTAGGCAGGGTATTTAATGCGGGAGTAGCGGGGTAGAGGACTGACGTGTGGAATATAGGGTGGATTTTAACCGTATTAGAGAGCTTTAGTTAGTAGGCGTAGAAGGAGACAACCTTCTCAACCTTATAAGGGCTAGCGTTCTTCTAGTTAAGCTTCTTAGCGGGTCGTTTTGTATTTAGATTTCTTATATTTAGCCAGACGAAGTCACTAATTTAGTAGGCCGGTGCTAGGATTTGTTTCTTATTCGCTGCGGCTTTATAAATAGATTAATCCTATATTATTTTATTAGTAAGGAACTGTTATAGTTCCTCTATCTTTTCTATAAATTAATTTGCTTTTATAACTTATAAGGCGTAATAAGCAGGGTAAGGAATATTACTAAAGGGTTTAAAACCTATTTATAGATACTAGCCGTAGTTAGCTAGAAATAGGGAGACCTTTATAGTTTCCGAGACGGAATAATTTATAGTAAACTTAGTAAATATAAGCTAGTTAATCTAGTTATCTTATAAGTATAATATGTATATCTAAATATACTGTTCTATTATAGCATTTATACGTTTTATTTAGCCATCTGTTTCCAGGTAGTATACTATAGATAATAGTGCTTTAATGTAGAGTTAGGTAGTTAGTTCTTTCTAAAATATAAAGATAAACTAGCTGCCTTTATCAGAGATAATTGTTTTAGGGAGTCCGTAAAGTTTCTATATATAATTTAGGAATAGTTAGGCAATAGTAGGTGTTAATATATTGGGGTAGGCGATTAAGTGTCTTATCTTAGATAGTCGGTCTATAACTACTATAATATTTATACAGCCCTTATTTACGGGGAGGTTAATAATAAAGTTAATTAAGATATCTGTATAATTACAGCACCTATCGTACCAACCGCGTGCCTACGCGTTTGGTACGCCAGGTACGCGTTTACGCGTTCGGTGCACCAACCACTCGCTTACGCGTCTGGTGCACTTATAAAGCACTGACTAATTAGGGGGAGGACGCATTAGTATATAGACCACGTAGTCTGCTTTATACAATCGACAGTCACCATCCAAACAAGTATACGATACTACATGTATTTCGTGCCCGTGGATACGACTCACTCGTGCTATTAAGTTAGTACAAACACTGATCAGTGAGCGCGCACAGATCAGCAATCACTCGACACCTCCCACCGAGCGATATATACGACAGCGACCACCCGTTTAGACTCCTAGTACGACCTGCTGGAAGGTCGGAAGTCGGGGATTACGGACTATTACTAACTCTATATACTTATTCAAGTCTTAGTACGGTTTACCGGAAGTTATAGACGCGAATACAGACCTTTACGGAACCCCCTATCCTTAACCCCCTTTAAACCTTAAACCCCTATTCCTACTACACCCTCCCTTAATACCCCCGACCTCTTTTCGGACCCCTTACGGAGACCTTTACCCTTCTATGAACCGTTACGGACCTGTTAATCACCTTTACGGACTACTATAAGACCCCTTGAACTGTTATGGACCCGCTAATTGATTTTACGGACCGTTACAAGACCTCCTCCACCCGCTATAAGCTACTACGACCCGCCACAGCTTATATAGACATACAACGCTACATAATATAGCAGATATAAATAAGCAAATCAGCGAAGGTCAAAAGAAGTGGAGCTAAGGAGTCGACCTCACGTCTACGGACGACGTCAACGACTACATTAATTTTAAAATCCTTGAATACGGATACTATAAGCTTCTAAACGACGACCTATAGGAGTAATATAAGGAAGACTTTGCGGACTTTACGGAAGCTATTCTTAAGGCTTATAACCCTACTGCCATTCGTAACCTATGAACCCTTTTACGTCACTAAGGTGTATAGGTTAAAAAGGATAAACGAGTTACTATTGCACGGTCCTTATATAACACAATACAGGAGGAGGACTAAACGGAATGGACTAAAGAGAAAATCCTAGACTAGGTTAAAGCCACAAATAATCTCTCTGCTTCTCCCAAACTTAATGGCATCGCTAGCCTTATACCTGACCTACTTAACCAAATTTGTCCTATAAACCCAAGCGATTTTGGAATTAATCTTACGGGCTAAAGCATACCCAGTACCTAAGTTATGGACCGTAATACCCCCGTAAACCAAAATACAGACTAAAACCCTTCCGTCGACAAAGCTACAGATCCGCAACCTGCCCAAGTTATAGATCCGTAAGCCACATATCCGCAAACCATATATCCGCAAGCCACAGATCCGCAAGTTACAGATCCGCAACGCACCTAAGTAAAGACCTATGGTAAGGAGCTAGCTAACCTAGCTAAGCTCTACACCGACGAATCTAAGTATAGCGGTGAAAATAATAACTTTAACTTTAAACTAACCATCTTTACGGACCTCTGTTAGAAGGCCGATATTCCTAAACAGGAGTTCAGCTAAGCCTACTCTACTATGCTGCGCGGCCTAGCACTTAACCACTACTATACTAACCTTAAAAGTAACCCCCTT
>Ga0307515_10013409_pt1 | contig 15325 bp, 5 predicted proteins | sample 17_EM_MG_FD_194513 | JGI IMG/M metagenome (GOLD analysis project Ga0307515, IMG submission 194513) | Populus trichocarpa ectomycorrhiza microbial communities from riparian zone in the Pacific Northwest, United States - 17_EM | ecosystem: Host-associated > Plants > Roots > Unclassified | place... | reverse complement strand
ATTTCTATATCTATAAGGAGCTGTTTAGTCTTATTAACCTTACCCTTAAGATCTTTTACGCCTTTATATTAAACTAGAAAGCTTTAAAAGTAGGCCGTAGTAACCTTATAATTTTTAACATTTTTTATACTCTAACGGAACTTATTATATACCTCCTTTCGCTTATTAAGGAAGTATCTAGTTAACTAGCAATTTAGCTTCTTATAAACATAGCACTTCTTTTAGTAATTACTTTAAAATAAACCTCTATAAGGACCTCTATAATTGCCTTATAGTTAACGTTAATTATACCCTTTACCGTATTCCCTACTACGGCCCCTATATATTTAGTTGGTCTAGTTATAATTATATTAATTAGGAACGCTTAGTTAGGTAGGGCTTTTGGTATAGAACTATTAAGATTCTTATATTTGCATTATAGTACCTATAGCAAAGCGTAGCTCGGTATATACTCCTTTAAACGTATTTATAGGTTTATATAGCGCCAAGTTATACTTAGGAATGTTATAGCAGGCTAAGATAACCTAGTCCCTTAGACTGTTCTTATTTTAGTAAGTTTTAGTAAGGCTACGTTAGATTTTCTAAAGTTTATTAAAGAGTAGTTAAAGGCACTCTAAATAAGTCTTTATTAGGTTAAAAGTAATAACTCTCTAAAACATAATCTCCCGCTATTTAGACATATAAAGTTAGTAATTCTTATTAGTCTTAAAGTAGGCTCTAATAAGCTAAAGCATTATATTAAAGTTATAGTTTTTACCCGTAATATAGTTATAATAGAATATTACCGCCCGTCCCTTTAATATAATAGAGAAAGCGTAATAGTACTAGTGGTGTTAAATTCTAACCTTATTGCAATAGTTATAAAAAACCTATAGTTTTGCTCTAAGCATATTATACAGTTCTTCTTTAAACTTCTTCTCTTTGTCTAAATATACCTTTATTAGATTTATAACTTCTTATAATAAAGACTTACTAGTTAGCTAAAGTGGAGGAGGTAAAGGCAGAGCAACTCTAAGTAGGAGAGCACCTTTAGGTAGGAGAGTAGCTTTAAGTGGGGGGTTAGCGTTCTAGGAGTTTTAATATAAATTAAAGTTGCCTTCTAAAAAATATGGGTTGTTTTTAGGTTTCCGTAGTTAATATATAATCTTAGCTTCCGTCTATATTAGTTCTTCTATACTAGTAATAACAGCCTAAATATTACTAGTAATTAGGTTACCGTTTTTAGTAATATATACCCCATTCCTACGGAGGAAGTCTTAAAAATTCTAAATAATATTAACGTTGCTAAGTGCCTAAGTATTAGCAGTCTATCCTATAAAATCCTCCCTAAAATACTCTTATAGTTATAAATCGGCGTAATATCTATTTTAGTAGAATATAATATAGTGTAGGAGAAAGCCGTTAACTTATTTTGTGGTATAAGTTATTATATTAAAGGCGAATTCGTCCTAATCTTTATTAATAAGTTTCGCGTGCTTAGCTACCCCTAGTAGTAAGGAGTCTTTCCAGTTATTTAAAGTAGGCGTAGCCATGTTTTCGGAGGAAGGGAAGTATTATTGGTGTAGGGATTGTCATTTGGTACGCGTTCGTCGTTTGGTACGCGTTTGGACGTGTATTTGCGATTATAGGGCTTAGGACCAGTTCTGGCCTTAAATTACGAAGACTTATAAAGCGTATTGTTCTGCATAATAGACGCAAGAATCCGTAATCTTAGAAAGGCTTAGGACCAGTTCTGGCCTTTTAGATCCTTAGATTTGTGGAAGAGTTCTATTTAAGGTTTAGGACCAGTTCTAACCTTAAAAGACAGCTTCCTTTAGCACGAGTAGCACTGGTACAGTGGCTTGTCTCTTCTTGGTGGAATACCTAGCTGCTCTGTGGTATAATAGTGAAGTTAACCACTGATCAGTGTTGGTTACACAAGGGGATATCACGTAGCTACGGTTCGTAGATAGTATGATAATTGTTGTTCTTGATATCTTAATGAGGGAGGGCGAGGAGCTTAAGGCTCCTCGCCACGCTAGTGCCGCGGCGACACGTGACGGCAACTTGCCGCACGTAACGGCAACTTGCCACACGTGACGGCAATATGCCTCATATGGTGACCCCTTGCCTTTATTCCCAACAAAAGGCCTTTATTTTTATATTAACTATTAAAAGCTAAATGCTATTACTTAAAAGGACTAGTATCTTATTCCTTTAATTAATAAGACCCTTACACGTCTAAGCTAGGTAAAGATCTTTACTAAACTTAATATCCGCTAAGCTTTCCACCGAATTAGGATAAACCCTATATCCGAAGATTTAATAACGTTTTATACCTATTATAGTTCCTATAAATATAAAGTTCTTCCTTTTAAACTAATAAACGGACTAGCTATATACCAAAGGTATATAAATAACATCCTTTTTAATTACCTTAATAAATTCTGCACAGTATACCTAGACGACATTCTTATATACTTAAATAACGAACTTAAGTATTAAGTTTATATTAAGAAGGTCCTAAAGAGACTACGGAATACGGGCTTATAAGTTAATATTAAGAAATATAAGTTTAGGGTAAAATGTATAAAATACCTTGGGTTTATCGTAACTATAAAAGGAATTAAGGTTAACCCTAAGAAGGTAGAGGCAATCCGTAACTAGAAGCCCCCTTATATAGTAAAAGAAATCTAATTCTTCCTTAGCTTTTGTAACTTCTACCACTAGTTTATTTATAACTACGGAATTATAGTAAAACCTCTTATATAACTAACTAGGAAGGATACGCCTTTTATCTTTAATAATAGCTATATAAAAGCCTTTAAAGAGATAAAGGATCGGCTTATTTCTTTCCTAATCCTTTATTACTATAACCTGGACCTTAAATTAATATTAGAAACGGATGCCTCTAATAGGGTTATAGCGGGAATCCTATTCTTCGATTCAATGCTAATTACTCCAACCTTAGTCATCAATCAACCTGTTCCAACCCCAAAGGCAGTCACATAATCGCAGCCATTAAATATCAAGCACTCTTGCGATGATAAAGATTGCACCCCGTCTAGGACGATACAAAACGATGCGAGTGGGTTTCCCACTCACCCCGGCTAAAGCAAATGCTGTATCAGCAGGAGACCTCAAATCATACCCACCAATTCCCGCACCGGGGTCCCCTTGCGCATACACAGCAACAAATTTGTCGCCCTGCCTTTTGATAATGAAGATGGCCCCTTTGCCCGGTCTGTACAAAACTAGGTGATCGAGCTTGCCGGAGCCGGAAAGGTCGTAGGCGAAAGCACGGTCGAGGGGCGATTTCAAGTCGTATCCACCGATTCCGGACCCAGGGTCTCCCTCATGATATACCGGGGTGAACAATCCCTGGTCGTTGTTGAGGATCCAGAAAGTTCCTGTTCCTGGGCGGTACAGGGCTATATGGTCCTGCTTCCCGGAGCTGTTGTAGTCGAAGGCAAAAGCGAGATCCTGAGGGGATCTGAGATCGTATCCGCCAATTCCAGACCCTGGGTCTCCTTGGTGGTAGATCGGGAACCATGCACCCTTCACCTTTCTAAGAATCCAGATTGTGCCAGTGCCTGGTCGGTAAAGAGCAATGTGGTCCTGTTTTCCAGAGGAATTATAGTCGAACGCAAAAGCTCGGTCAGCAGGAGATTTGAGGTCATATCCTCCAATCCCAATGCCTGGGTCTCCCTGCTGATAAACCGGAGAGAAAGCTCCTTTGTCGTTCTTGAGAATCCAAAATGTTCCTGTCCCAGGCCTATACAGTGCGAGGTGGTCCAGTTTTCCAGAGGAATCGTAGTCGAACGCAAACACACGGTCGTTGGGAGATTTGAGGTCGTAACCTCCAATTCCGCTACCGGGGTCTCCCTGTTGATAGACCGGCTTGTAGTTCGTATCCCCAGTGTCCTGCAGGATCCAGATTGTGCCGGTTCCAGGGCGGTACAACACCAAATGGTCGAGCCTACCAATGGAGTTGTAGTCGAACGCGAATGCCTTATCCGCAGTCGACTTCAGATCATAACCGCCGATACCGGAACCAGGGTCGCCCTGGCTGTATAGGGAAATATATCTTGGTTGCGCCATTGGGTTCGTAATGGTCTGCGCTATTGATTTGGATTGCAGTAGAGGAGGCTTATGCAAGAGATGTTGTGGAAGTAGGTACTATGGAAGTAAACATACCTTCGGGGGGGGGAGAGGCATATATATATAAAATCTCTCTGCGCAAGTTCGAGAAGCGCATTGTGCTTAGGATGGAATTAGACGCCGACGGCTAGACATAGTTGGCTTTCAGCCGAGTATACAGAACAGAGGACTCCCCTAGAACCAGTGTATACGCATTACTTCTCACGCCAAAGAGGAAACAGATGTCGTGAGCATGCCATGTTGAGCACTCAGTCAGCCACACGAGACGAAATTTCTCCACAGTACACCGCCTCTTTACATCTCGTAGTAGGTGAAACAGGAAACGCATGCTATGAACTCGTCACGATTCGTACTCAGCCAGCCACACTCCACTATCCTATGACGCGGTCCACTTTTCTAAGTCCCAAGAAACGCCATCACAATTAAGCAGATTAGAGGGGTTTTGTGGTTCTAATATTCGATTTTCGATATCTACTACTTCACCAAATTAGCAGCTTACTACAAAGGAGTGATATTTTATAGAAATTTAGAGATTTGTGCCCTAATAGAGACTCACTTCCCATATCAATTTCGAATATAAGCACCACGTAACACATATTAAACTGCCTAATAACCAAATTGCAGCATTAACTTAGGAAGCAGCGAAACAAAATTCAGTTAGCCATTTTGCGGAGTATCCCGTTAAGAATTATAGGTAACACGCCACTATACAGGTCAGCTGTACACATTAATGCGCCCGCATTTCTATCCTATGCGCTGGTGAGACACGTCCCTTTTTAGTGGACCAGATCGCTTAGATTTTATATCCTCATCGTCGAATTGAAGCCGTAGGTTTAATCGATTAATTGAAGCTTGATAGAGCTGCAATGAAGCCCAAATTTAATATATATTGATACTATAGAGACTTAATTCGATGGAGATGTTCCTGCCAGCAAGGTCCTTCCTTCCGGTTGGTGAAGGCGGTTGTTAGTATTTTGATGTTCACGCACGGGCCACACGCTAAAAAGGGACGTCACCAGCGCATGGGATACTCGTGCCGCTGATCGCGATCGCACTTACCTCCGGTAAGTGCCGGCCAGCTCAACGCCAGATTTGCCAAGACAGTGATTTTAGAGCTATCCCTTAGATACAAGGGGGCAACACGTACGGGGCAGACGCCCTCCCTGCTAGTATGCTAGCAGAATAATACAGCCCAACCATTTTGCAAGGGCTCACTTATTTGAAAACATACTAGGGAGGGCGTCTGCCCAGTTCGTGGTCTCCCTTGTAGATAGATGCGTGCTCAAGATGGTGGCCCGTGCTTAGCCAATTAATATTGCGAAAATCCGATTAAGCGAGCCTCACCTAAATTTAATGGGTGAGGCTCGCTTAATCGGATTTTCGCAATATTACCGTACAATCTTGCGAAATTCATCGAACGCTAGCAGGGGGGTTGCGGCATCTAGCTATATTGGGTAGGCGGTCAGGTTCTGCCAATATCAACAAACCAAACGTCCGCGTCAGGACCGTAATACCTATGCGAATTTAATTAACCCCTTTATCAATTGCTTCTTATCAAATGCTTTAAATGCCTCCTCTCCAAGAAATCAGTGGCAATACCCGATATGCTCCACCGTCTAAGAAGCGCCCTAGGCCAAAAACTACACCATTAGACGCGCGTCCGTACAAGCAATATAAGCCAATATCCCGTATTGAGCGAAGCTATTCCCGCGAGCGAAAAATATAAGTTCTTCTATTCCTTATTCATCACCGAGTTAAGGATAATTAGAGACGTCGAGCATGAGCTGGCTGTACCAACGCTGAAACCGAATTGCCTGATGGCACTGTATATCGCCCTCCTACTACTGCCAAGGCGTCAGCCTATTGGAAGATACCAGAACTAATAATAAAAGGCTGGTGGCGATAAAGGGATAAAATTGTAGAGTTAAAAGCTAGAAGTAGAGCTTTACCTAGATAAGGTTGGACCTGCTAATGGCCAGAAATGGAGCAAGAGTTATTTAATATATTCTGTGCACGTAGATTAGCTGGCCAGCTTATTTAGCGGAGCTGGTTCTGACGAATATTAAGAGATCTCTTTTAGCGCTATTATACAGACTATGGATAGTTATTTGTGTTCTTATATAGCTGGTTTAACAATTTTATAAAGAAATATAGAATTTTATGGTAAAGGGTTACTAAACAAGCCTTAAAGCTTCCAGGAGAATATATTAAAGTTATTAACTCCTTCTTATGGTTTATTCGCCGGAATTCGCAACCTTACGGGCCTTAATTACTACACTAAATAATACATCCAAATCGCTTTGATTTATCAACTATCCTTAATCTTAATAAGACCCCAATTCCATTTGAATATCTAAATGGCTATACCTATAATTTCTGTGGAGCAAAAACCGTTTCTAGCAAAAGCGATTGGAGTGGGTGGAATAAGAGGCAAGTAATACTTATCCTATATATCTTTATAGATGGTGTACAAAGAATACGGCCGAAGCTTATCTTTTATGGCACTGCTAGTCCTTCTAGACAAATTTATAAGCAGGAGGGCCACCGCTATAGTAAGGAAGTTACAGTCACCTATAATAAAACAGCTTACAATAATAAAGAGCTGTTTAATAAGTGGATTACTAAAGAACTCTGCCTATTACTTAATAGACTTAACAGGCTTAATAATCTTCTTATTATAGATGTCGCCTCGTTCTATAAGACATAAGCAATTCTATAGAAGCTACGCAATAGCTATATTACTATAGCGCTAATTCCAAGCGACTGTACAAGCCTACTGCAGCCACTTAATACTGCAGTTAATAAGCCCTTTAAAGGCTGGCTACGAGAGGCTACTAAGGAGTATCTTAAGGGTCTGTCTAAAGGAGATATCACTAAATGGACTGTGTTAGATCGGCGGGTAATAACTACACATGTAGTTGCTGCTGTAGCACGGAGGCTTAGTCAGAAAGCAGACCTTATACGTAAGGCCTTTATTAAGTGTGGAATCAGTATCCATACTAATAGCAGTTAGGATTATCTTATCCGAATTAAGGATATATCAAGCTCAGATATTAATTTTACTGGATGGGAGGCACAGGAAGATCCAGTAATTAAACAAGAAGAGGATTTTACGGAGCTATCAGTAGTAGGTGATATGGTTGATAAATTTATCCTCTAACAGGAAGAATATCTACCAAGGAATAACTACAGAATACTGCTAGTTAAGCAGCTAAAGGACCTTTGCAAGCAACGAGGCCTTGCAGTTTATGGAGCAAAGAAGGTTCTTATTAAGCGTCTTGAGCAGGAAGATGCTAAATGTAAGAATAAGCCAAATATAGTATAGCCGCTAGATTTATAGAGGCATTCGAAGCATTTGATAAGACGCATTTAATAAGACGCATTTGATAAGACGTATTTGATAAGACGCATTTGATAAAGGGCCTTCGATTTTTTGATATAGGCAGAATCTGACCGCCTTCCAAATATGGCTAGATGCCGTAACCACCCTTGCTAGCGTTCGATGTATTTCGCAAGATTGTACGGTAATTGGCTAAGCACGGGCCACCATCTTGAACACATCCATCTATGCAAGGGATAGAGCTCTACCTAACAGTCGAATATTTAGAATCTTATAGTATCCCTTGACCCGTCGGGGTCCTACGAGTCGGTGGTCTGTGCGCGAACACCAGACTCAAGACTACGCGTGCTCTATATAGAATTCAACCATTAATTACACCACCACCATGCCTCGCAATCGCGCTAGAATTGATGCAGACCTTGTTCAGAAGACTCAGTATAACGTTCCACCAAATAAGACGGCGAAAACACCCCCCCCAAAGCCCTGGCCGCTGCCCCATTTCGAACCTCTCCATATTAACAATTGGGACGACCATGGCTCACCAAACCTCCCCTCAGACGTCGATCAGCATGATCCTTATGAGCTATTTAGCTTATTCTTTACAGAGGATATTATAAATAAGCTTGTGGAGTGGACAAATAAGCACGCGGAGCTTTATCCGTCGCATAAGGAAACGGAGCATGCGCGCCTATGGCAGCCAACATGTAAGGAGGAACTGTACGCGTACTTTAGTGTGCTTATTCATATGGGCATTACCATAGAATCGTGCATTGAGGATTACTGGAAGGATTTGGACACCCATAGCACGGAGCATATTGTTAAAAAGTACATTTTAATTATCCAATTTCAGTAGCTTAACCGTCACTTTTAAGCCTTACTACTATGGCCAAAGGATAATACAGCACCCAAATCTATCCCTTGCATAGATAGATTCGTCCGTAGAACGGTGGCCCGAGCTTAACCAATTAAACAGCTGCGTTCGTTGGCGGTAAGGCATTCTGCCGTACACCTAAGTTTTGTATAGAACTTCAAAATATATATGAATATTATCTATCTATAGTCGATCTTTAATATTAATTTAATTAATATATTCCTGCTAGCAAGACCCTAATTTACAGAGCGGTATTCAATAGAGTTTATACCTAAATTTAGTCCTAGCAGTCCTCTAAGGTGCAGTAAAAGTAGTAATTAATTTACTACCACTAGTCGCATCCTATATATTATCCAATAATATGTATTATACTATAGCTAAAGTCTTTATGCCAGTAATTCTTAATGGTAGGTTTAATATGCAAGCCTATATATATAAGCACTGCTAAGTACGCATAAAGATCTAGCCTGGATGTCGGCTCCATAGGCGTGGCTAATTCTCCAGCGCCTTCTCTTTAGGAGGCGGGTACAGCTCTATGTTTCTATTTATATACTTTACAAGCTTATTTAGCAGCTCGTTAGTCTAAAATAGCTTAAATATTTAATTAGGATCGCCAGAATTAATATAGTATGGAAGCTTTAGGGTGCTATAGGTGTTTATTATAAATAGGTAGAGGTTTAAAGTAAGGCGGTGGTTTAGGCGTAGGTAGTGGATTTTTCTTTATCCAACGCGACAGTTTAGGGTATTAAGTGGGCAGAATGAAGTCCTCATCGTTAGTTGCACGATTTCTGACCATATTAGTGGTTTATTTGATTAATAAAGCTATATAGTTGCTACGGGTGTTAAGGAAGTTGATGTTCTTATTTGATGCGCACGGGCCACATTCGCACGTCACTTATCTATGCAAGGGATATTTAATTAAGTTAACGAGCTTGCTAAATATATTCGGCTGACCTATAGGAAGCTTTATACGCCTAGAACATACCTTGCCGTCAACGAGACAATTTAATGCTTTATGGGCCGTGCACCTGAGATTATTAATATTCCATCTAAACCTATACCAGAAGGCTTTAAGATATAGATTTTAGCAAATAAGGGCTATATATTGGACTTTATATAGCACGCCAAAGGTAATAAGAAGGGCCCAGTTGATTTGGATAAGTCTTTTATTAATAAAGGCTTTTTAAAGACGCAGGCGGTAGTTCTTAATTTGCTTTTATAAAAAGACACTAAAACAGATAAACGCCTCTACCCACCCGGAAAGCACGTTGTTTGGCTTAATAATCTATTTATAAGCGTTAAGCTTCTTAGACGACTACGAGGCCTTAGTATTAGAGGCGCAGGAACCGTTTAAACAACTAAAATATAACGTAAGGAGCAGGGGGACCTTAAAGGCGATATTAAGATAGTTACAACTATAAAAGAAAAAAAGAAAAAGAAGGTGCCTATTAAGCAAATTAGCCAGAGGCTTGCAGAGCTTAAATTAACTCATGCGGCTTAAATTCCATGGGGAGAATTATATGGCGAGCTTTCTAAAGACGGCCAGGTAATGGAGTTTGCTTAGAAAGACGCCAATGTGGTGCTTTTTATAAGTACTGTTGATAACGGTAAGCTAAACGCCTCTATAATAAGGCTTAAAAGCTAATGACGTCATATATCGCCAGGTCAACAGAAGATTAAGGACTTATAAAAACGACCTACCTTTACCTCTAGCGGCGCCAAATAGACTCGGAAGGTCTTTGGTGATAAGGTACAAAAGTAGTTGCTTATTCCTACCTTTATTTTCTACTATAATTACTATATATGCAGTGTAGATATTGCGGATTAATTACGACAGTATTTTATAACGCAGAGGATCCACAGGCAGACTTGGAAGCCTCTATTACACTTCCTGCTCAATATAGTAATTAGAAATTGCTTCCTACTATCTTCCTACCGTCCTACCGATCGTCGCGAAGGCCGTCACGACGGCCACAAGCAGTTTCGAATTAATCTACGCAACGCCTTATTCGAACGCTCGATTCGGAAGCGAAAGGCTCCTATACACGAACACGAACACCTTTCTCGACGCTCTATAGACGATATCATATGGGTTCCTACGCAGCTGCACGAGCTGGTTAAGATATCTCACAAACCTGTTCACTGCTCGGCTTACGCAACGGCTAGCAGATATACTTAGGTAGAGCATGTAGGACGTCGAAAAGCTCTATTAGAGCTTTTACCAAATACTACAAGGAAGCCTCGCGATAGTAAGGAATAGGATAGGCGCAGGCGTCTTCCAAGGATGCTTTTTGGCTGCAGTATCTGCAAAATACCGTTCTGTAGGAACGACGACTGCTAGAGGCCTTATATCGAGCGACTCAACTCCAAAGAATAAACTTATATATCAATTTTGTATGAGAATTAAGTAATATCACCAACTTCGTATTCCTGAGCACGGGTCTTGATTCTATTGATTTGATTGGCTGGCCCTTATCGATAACCGTAGGACCCGAATCAACGGGTTAAGGGATAACGCCTGGATTAGTATATAAAAGAGCTAGGTAGTAAAGCAGCTTATATTTTTTAATAAGTTAGTAATAAACAAAAGAACTAGTAATAGGAAGTACGGCTAGTCACTAAAAGGAACTATATGTAGTGTATTACACGTACTTAAGAGGTTAGAAAGGTGTAACGGAACCTTGTAGTAAGTACTACGGTAGGTTCTATTAATGGGCTAGGTGTATAGGAAATGCAAAGATAGTAGTCAATAATGTAAAATAATAACTGGTGGAGTGGTTGCCTAATAGATTAACTCTAATTGTATTCTAAGAATTACTATAAGGAAGGAACTATCTAGGTAGGGATTAAGGGTCCTTAAATACACAACCGTACTCCTATAAAATCCTTCTTATACGTAATATACATACGCTCTATCTACTCTATTACGGATTATATAGATCCTATAGATTATATAGATTACATTATATAACCTCGGTTACTATTTCTCGTCATATAGCTCTACCGGATCCATTCTAGACCGTGCTCTTATTAACTAACTAGCTTCTTTTAACTCCTCTCTAAGTAGTTATAATATTATACTTAAAGCGTCCGTAATACCATCTCCCTCCTCTCCATCTTCGTCCTTAAAGATTTCTAGCATCTCTAAGTTATTTACTAGAGGTATAATATCCGTCTAATTAATTTAGTTAATATTGTTACTTATAATGCCTAAAGCAATTTCTTCTTCTTTAACCCTTTGTTATGCGCGTATAGTTGCCTCCATACTATCGCTAGGTAAAATAATGCCGTCTCCTTATTCTCGTTATGTAAAAGAGGGGTTAGTTTATATTACGCTAGCGAGTCCTTTATCTCGGCAACTATTCTCTTATTTAGAGTGCACTAAAGCAAATATTTAATTGTCTTATGATATTCGCTCTGTTTCTAACGCTAAATATACGCGCCCTATAACTCTTAATAGTCTTTAAGTTCCCTAAGTAATCTATTATAGAGTTTTATATTTAATCTGCTGCTGTGAAGCTTAATAATAAGCTCTTGGTTGCGCTAGTAGAACTTTATTATTCCTAGAACGCTAAGAAAGAGGCCGCTAATGCTTAATAACGGGCCCTTAAGTCTTATCTTGCTGCGTCCACTTAGTTAATTTATCTTAAGAAAGTACGTAAGAAGGTTTATTCTAAAGAGTGGAAACTTATAGAATAAGGTCTTCAGGAACTAGGTAATAAGAGAACTAACTCTCCTCCTATAGTAAAGGGAATAACTCTAAGTAGTTCGGCAGTCGCTCTTCCTAGGTCCCCCTTAGGTGACTTATTTTTTAATAATCCTTCCTTATTAATATTGCCTAACCTATTTTCTTCCGATACTCCTATACCTTTCCTATAGCGTTCTTTAAATTCTCTAGTAGCTCCTAGGTAGTCTTAGTGTAGCCTATCTACTTAACCTTATACTATATTTTATTATTAACATCCTTATAACTAACAATCTCTAAAACTTACTATTTATCTTCTTCTCGCCCTCTATACGTATCTGCTTTATAAACTAGTAACTTAACATTCCTATATACTAGCTTTAGCATCGCGATATACTATATAGGGTAGATCTTTATTTTAGCTGGTAGATTTAACTTAAACGTAACCGGTGAAATCCTTTATATGATTTCGAAAGGTCCTAGTCTGACATAGTCTAACTTCTTACTTAGTCGTCGACTCTTGAAATTTTTGTATAGTAGCTATACTTTATCTCCCTCCTTAAGATCTAGTCCCTTAGATCTCTTAGCGTTATAGTACCTTTTCATCCTTTGTTATACTTCCTTAGCTGTTTCTATAAGGTTTATATAAAGATTTATTAAAGTCTCTATTCTTTGCTTAGCTCTACTACTCGTTTTCTTTACTTATTGTGGCAATAATAATATTTTTAGCTTATATCCGTAATTTGCCTTAAATAGTAACGTACCTATTCCTTCTTAAGGTGTTGTATTATATGTAAACTATATAACTGGTAATAGCAATACCTAATTGTTCTGTGCGTGGTTAATATAATATCTTAGATACTACTCTAGTATCTAATTTAACCTTTCCGTTTAACCGTCTGTCTGCGGATAATATGCGGTAGAAGTTGCTACTTAAACTCCTTATTCCGCTAAGAATACCTCCCAGAATGCTGTTATAAATCTTAAATCTCTATCCAATATAATTTTACTTAGTGCTCTATATCTTATAAACACTTCCTTAATATAAATTCTAGCGATATCTTCTGCTAATATCTCCTCCGTATATACTATAAAGTATCCCCACTTTATAAGCTTATCTACTATCGCTAAGATCGCGTTATAATCTTGTCCGGTAATAGGATCTCTTAACTTTAGTAACTTAATAATAAAGTCCTATAATATAACCTCTTATGGTCTCTCTAGTATTTTAATAGGTTATAGCCCTCCATACGGCTTATGCCTTATTAGTTTATTCTTTTAGCAATTTAAATACTCCTTAGTGACCCTTTTAGCTATCCTCTAGATTCCGTTAATAATATACTCCTCCTAGAGTCTTAACACTAAGCCCGTAGTTCTATTATATCCTTAAGTTAATCCCTTATAGAATTCCTCCATAAATTGCTTAGCTATGCTCTTTAGGATATACTTTACTTCTTAGTTTTTGTATATATCCGACTATAGATCTTCTAGCTATGCTTTTAAAATTCTTTATGCCTAAAAGCTTTCTAGTGACTTATAAACTCCCTTTAGTTTATTTTCTTAAGTTACTGCAATTTTCGGGTAATTATATCTAATTAATCCGTCTATATCTTTTTATAATAAAGCCCCTAATAGCTTCTTATTGTTTTATAGTTTAGCTTTTTAACTTAACGCATCTACTCGTGTATTGTCTGTACCCTTAGTATACTAAATCTCGAAATGGTATTCTATAAGCATTTCTGCCTATCTAACCTATCTTTAGTTAAGTTCCTTTATTATTAGGAATCCTATTAGGTTTTTATAATCCGTCTTAACTATAAATAGTTTCTCTATGCCTTGTAAGAATGCTCTTTATTTCCTTAGTGCTGCAACTATACCTAATAACTCCTTATTATAAATGTCATAGTTTAACTCTAGTGGTGTTATCTTCCAACTATAATATGCCACTAGGTGCTATCCGTCTGGATGCTTTTATATAAAGTATGCCCCTAGTGTAAAGTCTAATATATTTATCTTTATAACCGTCTCTAGTCCTAGTTAATAGATCTTAAGAACTGGCTCCTAGGTAAACAACCTCTTAACTTCCTTAAATAGCTCTTATTACTCTTTTCCCCATACCTATAATTTTTCTTTCTTTATTAATTACGTAAATGGCTTAATATCCTTTAACCACTATACTATAAACCTTCTATAGTAATTGCAAAACCCTAGGAATAATCTTAATTATGTAACGTTCTCTAGTTCCTACTAATTTACTATAGCCTTAATCTTTTTTAGATCTATGCTAAGTTGGCCTAGTTTAATAATAAATCCTATAAAATCGGTCTTCCTAGTAAAGAACTTGTATTTTTTAATTACTACTAGCATCTGTTCTTCCTATAGTCTCTTTAAAACCCATTTAATATATTCTCTATATTCTTCCTTAGTTATTAAGTAGATAATAATATTATTAAGATATACCATAATAAATTTATCTAAGTATTCTCCTAATATATTATTAATACGCTTCTGGAATATTACTAGTACGTTTATAAGCCTAAATTATATAACTAATAGTTTATACAGTCCTTCCTTTAACCTAAAGGCTGCCTTTTATTTATTGCCTTCCTTAATTCTAATTTAATAGTACGCCTATCTTAGATCTATCTTTATAAAGATTTGCGTATTACCTATCCTATCTTAAATTTTGCTAATTAAGGGTAAAGGATACCTATCCTTTCTAGTAATGCTGTTTAACTATCTATAGTCGATACACAGTCTTAGTTTGCCATTTTTCTTTAGTACAAATAGTACTGGATAACCCGCTAATAACTGCGATGGTCTAATATATCCCTTTTATAAGTTTTCTTAGATAAACTCTTTTAATGCTCTACCTTCTTCTTTAGTAAGCTTATAGATTGGAAAGAACCTTAAACTTATTCCTAGTTCCAATTCTATCTTATAGTCCTATACTACATACTCTAATAGCTTTTTACTCTTAGGTAACCATAATTTCTTACCATACTTATAATATCTTTTTGGTATATAGCTTAGTCCCTTTTCTATCTCTTTATAGGTCGCTCCTACTTAATACTATACCAACTTAGCTTATTATCGTATCTTGCGGCGTTAAGTATCCCTAATATTAACCTAACCTGTAATCTAATTGATTTTTAGATTATATTTCTGTAACCAAGGCATTTCTAGTACTGCCTTATTATTCCCTAATAGTAATATATTAAAAGACATCTCGATTTATCTTCCCTTAATAGTTAACTAAATAGGTCCTGTTTTAAGATTAATAATACCT
>Ga0307515_10013408_pt1 | contig 15325 bp, 7 predicted proteins | sample 17_EM_MG_FD_194513 | JGI IMG/M metagenome (GOLD analysis project Ga0307515, IMG submission 194513) | Populus trichocarpa ectomycorrhiza microbial communities from riparian zone in the Pacific Northwest, United States - 17_EM | ecosystem: Host-associated > Plants > Roots > Unclassified | place... | reverse complement strand
ATATTGGGTTTGTATTTATATATATATATATATATATATATATATATATATATATATATATTAAATCCAATCGATTCAATTACCTGAGTCTCAAATTTCTTTTATTTATTTGAAAATCCTAGTGTCACCTTAACTTTTTACTTCTTACACACAAAAAAATTTGTCCCAACCCAATGTGATGCACCGACCACTAATATAGGGTTACTCAAGTCAGTTTTTTTAGTTTTTTTTTTAAAAAAAAATTTCAGCCTTCAATATTTGGTTCATTATGATTAGGCTTTCTAATTTGTTTTGTTATGGGTTCCATGATTTTATCACAATCTCATACCCACATTACAAGTTTTGCATGACAACTATAATTGGTTTGAGTCAAGTTAGTATGTTATGCAATGTGTCACCATTTAAGTATTTGAAAAGTGTTTCAGCCAGTATGAATTAAATTTTTAACTTTATAAAATCTTTATAATATTGTTTTGGTTGAAAAAATAAAATTTCACAAGTGTCATAGCATAGGCCAAAAAAACTAGTACACCTTCTACTTCTCATTGTTAGAATTCCATTGAAAGGTCTAATGCAAGATTTTTTAAAAAGAAAAATAAAGAGTTTCCTTATTTTTATTTTTTTAAGTTTAAAATTTTTATTTTATTCTATTCAATATTATTATGTTTTTCTAGTTTTTCCTATTTGATTAGAATAGTTTTTTTTTTCATATTCAGTATTACTAGAGTCTTCTAGTTTTTTCTATGTAAAATTTATAATAGTTTTTTTAACAAGTGAAACAACGATGAATAAAAATTAAATATTATGGGTGTTGTATTAACACTCTTGATCTTTGGAGTTTTAACTTGTAACAAACCCTGTTATTCTCATTCTCTATTATGTCAGTTGCCTCCACGACACTCAACCATGATCTCAAAGAGTTTTTATTACAAGTTTATTATTATCACGAAGATAAATTTGTTCAAGAGTCATGTGTATTATCAGAGTTTTTCTCATTATATGTTCTCAATGTTCAGTATTACTCAAATAAATATCATGCATTCGGGAGAATGAATTCTACATATAATAGGAAATTATTCTTCTAACGTCAAACAAACATTGAAATATAACTAAAACATATCTTTTTATTAGAGGTTGAATTGATCATCATTATAAGAATTAAGCCAAAAATGATTTAGTATAATATGGTATAATTTATGGCTTCTTTAAAACAAGTATCAGACTATCCATGACAACCATATCAACTTTATTAAGCTATTCAATAATTCCTCTTGGCTATCACTTTGTTTGAGAGAATCTAAATATCAACATTTTTTTTAATGGATTGCCATTTCAAGTATTGTTCTTGTTGGGCTAGGGATACTAATTTAATCCAAACCTAGAAAAAAACCAATCCAAACGGGTGGATTTTTTTGAATAGTTACATTATATGAAAGATAATATATAGAATATGAATATTGTAAAAAATAATCTAAACCCTTGAAGATATATACATCAATATCATATTGATGGATCAAAATTTTTTGGCATCATGAAAAATAAATTTTGAGCCTAAGCCCTTGTTTAAAAGATCTAAAGGTAAGGTGATAACTTATTGATAGGTGGAAAGGGCTTGGATCTATACCCAACATCTCTAAACTTGGTAGAATACCAGGAATAAATGAAATGGGTCTAACTCGCTTTGAGGCCCTAACACCCTTGGAGCCATGCCTAATTGGGCATGGATCTGGTAACCCCATCGACCTTGAGCTTGGTTGTGTGCTAAGCACAATTAGGCATGGATCTATCGTGCTGCCGAACCCACACTATTGGGCTCATCTATTTGGTAAGCCCAAACGGACATGAGTTTGACAAGTTGGTAGACCTGTTGCCCTTGGCTTGACACCGTGTCAAGTCCAATTGGGTATGAGTGTGGCATGTTGCTAGACCCAACGCTCTTAGACTCGATTACTTTCAAAATTAACTTATTGATAGATAAATTTGTTAAAGGCCTGGAGATCATTATAAGTCTTAAGTTGGGTCATAAAGCTCTATTTGTTTATTCTTATGACTGCTAACATAAAATGTTAATGTCAAGGATATTCGTTTCCCTACACCTATAGGTGTATAAAAAATCTTTCAATAACCTATCATATTTTCATCTCATTAATATTGTGTAAGAGATATTTGTTCCTCATTAATGTTGTATAAGAGATATTTATCTATCATTATTGTTATCAGGATGAAATGCCTCTTCAACAAAACAATAAGGCTCAATGGTTATAAATATCCCCTGAACTATCCAAATAAAAGTTTCACAATTTATATTTTTTAGACAATAATACTTTTAAATCCCAGAGCATTCATCATACCAAAATAAAAACAAACACTCTTGTTATTTGAATTTAATACCCATTCTTACATTTATTGCAATTATTTTTTAAAAAATTAACTTTATCATCCAAGTTTTTCTAAACCCTATTTAAAAGGACTGTTTTACAGGTGTTTATTATCTATCATCCACTTTTTAAGCATTGAAGAATGAAATATTGCATGAACATATAATTACTCATTGTGCAAGCACCAAAAAAACTGCATTTCTAAGCCTATTGAATTTTAAATCATCGCATACACATATAGATAAAGAGAAATTATTATTTTTAAAATCTAGTATAATATATACACATCAGAATAAAGCCTAAAGCCCACACAGAGAACTGATCATCACGGCTATTATCTTTGAAGGAGTGAGTAATTAATAGTTTAAAGAGTAAAATCTAGTATAATATATACACATCAGCATGGAAGGACGAAATAAAAGAAAGGCAATCCTTTGGGTGAAGGTTTAAGATGATCATTCTGGGTGAAAAATAAAGGATCTAATTTTATTTTTGCAGGATTCGAGTTGGCTTCTCAATTGTCACCTCTAATATCCTCCAATTTGTTTTTCTTAATATAACTTTTATAGTTTACTCCCACTCCTATAAAAAAAGAAAAAAAAAGAAAAAAAAAAGGAGAGGGCATAAAAATCTCAGTTAGAGTGATGCTATTTTCTCTCTTTCTTACAAATATTGTCCCCATTACATAAACTTTGTGGCATAGTTTCAAAACCCGGTCCGGTCTGGCGGGTCGATCCGCTGCTGAAACCAGGCCAGGTTGAAGAAAAAATAGGAAAAGTCATGATCCGGTGTGACCCGGCTGACCCGACGGGTTGACCCTGCAAAACCCGGTTGCAACCCGTTGACCTTTGTTTTTTTTTTACTAAAACGACGTTGTTTTGATTTTTTTAAAATAGAGATTGACCCGGGCGACCCGGTCAAAACCCGGAACTCGGGCCTTGGACCGGACCGGGTCTAAAAACCATGCTTTGTGGAATGATAAAACTAGACCTGTTTATAATTATTTAAAATTGAAAATTTAAGGATATTGAATATAAATTAAACAACGGGCAGAGCTGATATAAAACAAAACAAAGTAAATTTAAAAGTCATATATGAAATTTGACATCATGCTTATTTAATATTTTGATAATTTTTATCTTATCTCAAAGTTGTATTTATGCTTCTATGACAAAAAAAAATATTGTATTTATACTTCGGGTTAAAAAATTATGGGATTTATCTGAAAATAATAAAATTAATTTAATTAATCGTTTTATACATTCTATGATGTAATAGTGTTTTTTTAAAATATTTTTTATTTGAATATATATTAGAATAAGTTTTTTTTTTGTATTTTGTTTTATTTTTTACACCATATATTAATAGAAAGGTTCAGATGATTAAAGTAATTTCTGACTCCAGATGACGGAATGTATATGTCAACATGACATGGAGGTTAACATGAATTCTACGGAAACATGCAAAATTATGCTAAGAGATCAAAGAAAATGAAACTTAATGAATAATTAAAACCATAAACATCCAATTAATAAATGGAAAATTTCAAAATAATTTGAAAAGAAATTATTAGATACAACTCAGGGTATAAATTTTTTTTCAAAATCCCTCCTAATTTTGTAAATAATTTTAAATAAATTCAACAAAATGGATTCCTAGATTAATGAATATACAATCTTGCCTTCCCAAATGCCACATGATGGATTCATCCCTACCTTGAAATAATCTTAATTTCGTTTATCTTTGCTTAGAGCAATTTCTGGAAAAAATGTGTTATATTCGAAATGAAGTCAAGTGTATGTTAGAAGTTGAACTTTTATTTAAAGAGTTTTTTTATTTAAAAATATATCAAGATAATATTTTTTATATTTTAAAATTTATTTATGATATCAGTATTCCAAAACAATTTAAAAATATTAAAAAAAATTATTTTTTTTAAATTTAAATTTCAAATGAACAATATTTTAAAGACAATAATAAACACTTTAAATTTCCAACTTCATGATTGGATTTGGTAGTTGCTGCTTAAGTCATGATTAATCCTATTCGTGTAAGAAGCGGTGCTTTTGATTTTTTTCAGAAAGCACCATGGAAGGATCCTAAAGACATCCACTAACAATTTCGTCTGTAAGTGTTGGACTGAGCACTAGTACCAAACTGGAAAAGATTCGCTAGTGAGTGCTCTCCCTCAGGTCAACTTCTAAAAGCTTTTTGCAAATGAGTTTAAATTAAATAACAAAACAAAGCATATTTCCATAGCCAAACTGTGTACATATCACAGACAGCACACGATTTAGCCATGCAATGCATTATTATTAAATCAGCCCGGTTAATCATGAGAAGAAGTTCAACTGGTCAAGTTTTAGATTTGTTTTCTCGCGGTTATGAGTTTAAGTTCTTTTAGAACCACTAGAGGTTTACATGGTCGTTGATTTCAGGACTCGTAGGATTAGTCAAGGTGCGCGCAAGCTAGTTCGGACATTGATGTTGATCAAAGAAAAAATCAGTCCGGTTTAATAAGTCAACCTGGTATCTAGTCATGACTGAATTTTAAAAAATTAATTTGAAATTGATTTGATTTGATATGTTGGATTTGTGAGTTAATTTATAATAATTTTTCCTTTAAAACCCAGTTTTAATTTAAAAAAAAATTAAAGTTACATTATTTTATTTTTTTAAAAAAAGAAACTATTTCATTTCGATTAAGTCATCCACTCAAACTAATTTAAAAACTTCATTGCAATGCGCTCTGGGGTGCCTTCACTAACGCCAACGGCATGGTTGAAGCACTCAAAAACAAATGATATAGCAAAGTACTTGTATATTTATCATGGATGCAATGATTACTGAGTAATGATAACAGAGAAGAAGTCAACCCATGATATTATGGGGAGAATCCAGATTCATAATCTTATCAATTCAGCATGTAATGGCATAGGATTCCCAAAGCAACCTTTAAAAAACATTCTCGCCATTTTATTCAAGTTTTGTTATGATTACTGAAAATGAAGTGGATAAAAATTGCTTCTTGCTTGTCCAGAACACTATCATCACTCAGTCGCAGCATGCAACATTTCAAGCCCAGGATGAGCAGGCTGACTTTCGTCCATCTTCTCCTGGCGTGGCTGCTGCTTGTGGCTTCTCAACAACGTTTCTCCTCCAATATCAAGGTCCAAGCTGTTGAAGCAGGCAAGCAACTTCTCCTTTCTTTTTCAATATTATTATTGCCAGTATCCTCTAGTGATTTATCAGGGAGTAAAAGGTATAAATCCTCCTCGTACCAATTTTGTGCTAGAAATTTGTAATGGTTGACTTTATCATGCCTTTGCTGTCACAGTTCATTTCAAACCGAACCCTGCTCAACTTACCTCAAAATCACACAAGGGAAACGTCTTACCAGTTTGGGTAAGGAATTCAGTCTACAAACATTTACTTTTACCAATCTTGATGCAAATGATCGATGCCTTTACTCTCTTGGTCCTTTCATTTATGCTACGACACAAACAGGTTGCAGAGAAGAGGATTCATAAAAGTCCATCAGGACCCAACCCTGTAGGCAATCACAACCCACCATCCAAGCAATGAATCGACAGACGCGCCTGTTAGCACAGCCAGTAGATGGGGAGGTCCACAGTATTCCATTAAGGTAGGAGAAGATCAGCTGGTATTCATTTAGGTTGGAAAAAACCTAATCCCTGGGTTTTTATGCTTGTATAAAAGATGAAATTAGCTTAGATTCATCATCTTAGATCAATTTTCGATGAAGAAAATCCACGTTTCTCGTCTCTAGTAAAGCCTTTTGTCATGAGTTGTTTCTGTAGAGAAAACACATTCCAAACAGAGATTCCCGTGTCTTAATCAGATTATATTGTGTAAGCAGAAACAAACATTCGTCAATCATGCTAGATAGTAATTTCAGCTCCACATTATTCTCAAAAAAATGCGAGAGCAAACGTTGTAACTCAGGGCGGTGTAGTTTGCCTTCTCCCCTGATTTCCGAGAATCAAACCAAGCATTTTTGTAGAAAAAATATACATCAGCTCAAGTGTGCAACACAACATTTCCATGCAGAAGCCTCAATGAACTGAGAAATGGTGCTTGTGGGAACCAGGTGAACACTAAATATGAATTTTCCAGCTCTAAGAAATTTGCCGGGTTGTCTTGATCAAGTTTTTTAACCCTGTTATAAAAATTGCACTCGAGACTTTAAGCAGCTTCCTTTCCATGTCGGATTAATGTTTCTCTTTGGGTGTGCCATACCAATGGCATGACAACACGACAATGCTTAATAAATCAGGCATAATAACAGCTCAGAATCGGCAGATTTGCATCATTAGCAACTCATCTTGGAATGAGCCACCATAAAAATGGCACTATATATCATCTACAATATACCTTGCTGGATATACAGGACCTGCCAAGAACTACAATCATCTTGTCGGTGTAAAGTTCTTTATACAGTTCGCTTTCTCTTTGACCGCTTGCTTCTCTTTGGCCGTGAAATATCAGGGACCCTTTTGCTTGCACTAGAAGCATATGTTTCTTCCAGAACCTCCTCCCCCTGTTGAAGAATTGAGATTAGTTACAGACACAAGCAAACATTAATAGTATTATGAGCTGTCTGATTTATCATTGCTAGTAAAGAAAAAAAAGGTGTAGTTATTGACAGTGTTGGTGTTTTTATATAAGGTAGACTAGTGCCCTCAAATTCCTTGGAAGCAATGGAATTTGTTTAGAATTGCGTTGTCTCTTCAATCCACTATTGCAGGAATTTTCAACTGTGTTCGACTAGCCCACATCGCTTGCAAAGTTATTTACATGTGATGGTCGCAAAAGAAATTTTAATGTTTTTTATTAGAGTCCCTTTTTGACAATAGAACATTCTTTCTTTGAATCCTAAGAAACGCCAGTGCTGATAGGGATCTGTGGGCTTCACTTTATGGCAGTAAAGAGAGAGTTACATGTGAACAATGTTCCATTTCCACAACTGCATATGCTCGAAAACCATATACACCTGCAGGCCCGTACAACACCCCTTACTCCCACAACCATGCGCTATTTGAATTCACTTCAAGGGTCAATCACTCACAATGGAGCAGTGAACCACCAGCTGCTACCAAAAAATCAAGACAGCGAAATGATTATCACATTGGGCAGAACTATTAACTGTGTCAAAGATCACCAGTTTTCAAGCCTCACTATTTTCTTATACGCTGTATTAAGTACCTCAGAACATTGATGCATGCATAGGAAGAGTTAATATGCCTTTATGGCAATGATGAACATCCTAACAAGGTTTTAACCCTCCAATCCATTGTCCCGCAACAAGCTCTTCTCAACCAAAATGGACTAAAACGAGCCTAAACATGTAGCTAGTGCTTTCACAAGGGAGGTGATATCCACACTCCCACTAGTTTCTTTTCTTCGAAACAGACAATTACACTCAAGAAAGCCATCTTATCAGTCTACCTGTCTGTCTCTATCTCTCTCTTCCTAAAATCTGTAGCACCATAACTACCAGTCTACCACCACCAAATCAAAAACTTGTTTCCATTTCCTTTTCCTCTGTGCTTGATTTCTATTTCTTTTGACTGATATCACTGTATATCTCACTAATACAGTCATTTCACCTCCATTGTTGCCGATCACCACCATGCCAACTGCAACTCAATCAACTACTATCGATGCCTTGATCCACCAAACCAATGCTTTCTTGACCCGAATGGAATCATCTGAGCTGGCCACTTGAGATTAGTTCTACCTTAGATTAAGGGCATATTTCATTATACCCTTAAGCTGTATGTACTGTCTACTTTGCCCAAACTGCAAATGGGTTTTCATGTTTTGACATTTCTGCACTTTTAGCAGATCTGGTTGTTGTCTGTTTATTTGATGCGAGAATTCCCTCAACACTTGGGCAGGGTATATCAAAGACTTCTATATGTATTTGATCATAAAAATCACAAAATAAGTGCGGAAAGGAAAAAATGCCAGCCAATCATGGTACATTAATAAATACAGGGGGAGTGATCAAAAGTCATTCGACTAGTTGCAAATTTCAAAAATTGCACTCGGGATAGTTTGGGAAGTGAGAAGTTACAGGTGATGTGGGTTTTAAAAAAACAGAGACAAACAGAAAAATATAGAGTGAGGATGACTTTTAACGAGTGGTATAGCTGTCAATTTATATGAAAATGAATTAAGTGGAGCGTGGGTATAATGTTTGAGCCTTTAAGGGGTGTGGATATCACCTCCCCACTTTCACAAGACTCAGACAAGTGATGAGTTTAAGAAATCTTATTACTTGTATGCTGATAATCATGATATGAGGCTTCATAAATCTAACATGAGGTTGGTGGGTTTCCTTGCAATGCATGACTATCGCCACCATAGAAATACAGACATCTTCCCTTTCCTGGCCCACTAACAATCACCATGATTAAAAAAGTTGAGAAATTTAGATTTCAGATAGTATTCGAGATGGTTTTTGTTTGTATCAATTAAACAACTCATAAGAGCTGAAATTTAGGATTTACCTTGTCATTGGTCTCTTCATCTGAATCCTCATCAGAACCAGATGCAGAATCCAGAGCTTGAACACCTTCTGTTGGCAATGCCTTGCGCAATGTTTTGCTCTTGTCTTGTTCCTTTAACTGCTTGAACCTGTTGATTTCCATCTTTGTTTATGAGACCCTTTTCTAGCTGCTGGAATGATAAATGGTACTTCAAAGAAGAACACTGACCTATCACCAGGCTGCCCTGGTTGTGAAGCTGATCTTTTTGCACGTCCTGCAGTGATGATTCCACTTGCATTCTCATTAACCACAGGCTTTGCACCACCTAATTTGCGTAACCATACCTGTTGGGCTGTGCTGAGGACGTTGTTTGTGAACCTGTATATCACAAGATATACTTTATAGAATGATAAACCACATTGCACACACACACACACACACTAAGAACCATCACACAGCATAACAAGGGTGAAGTATATATAAACACCAAAACTCATGCCTGTGTTTAACTAAAGGACAACTGCAAATTTCACTTCTTTAAGCAAATGTGGAGGTGTTCCAGAAGCCAGAGGAATTAACAGCAAGAGAAACTTCTGAAACCACACGCAAATGTACAGACTAGTTTATGTGGGAATGAAGTTCAACTATCAGCAAAATGATTGAGTTACAATAAATGCTAACTTATTTACCCTGAAGAGAAACTGATGTCAATGCACCAGTTAAAATGCCTCTATGACACATAATGAACAGTGTTCATAACTTTTCCATGTGAGGGAAGGTATAAATATGAACAGAACAAGCACAAATGCATGACATAAAAATAACAGATGTGCTATTCCTGCTAATGATATTCCACAGTGACAATATGATGTGAGAGGTTTTTATTGATGGCACAAAATCATAAATTGATGGACTTCTTGCTTCCTCAAAGTCAATTAATGAAGCTAAATACATGAATACAAAACATGCATGCATTCAGTTGTGAGTGACATTGCCAGAAAGAAACGAACCAGTATATAGATAATCCTGATGGAACAGACAAAGAGAAGTAACCAATCATGATGGGTAGAAACTTGAAAACAAGAAGTGTATTCTTTTGAGTCGGATCATCTGTCTGTGAAACCAGAATAATTCCGGGTTAAAGAATCACTGGATGAATAACAATGAAATACAGAAAAAGAGATCCATTTCTCTACCTGGGGAGGTTTCATGATCTCCATTGATACATACTGAGAAGCAATGAGGAGGACAGGCAAAACCAGGTATGCTGCAGTGTCATGCCAGCCTAATGGTGGATGACCATCCTGCATGACAGAATAAGATCATATAAATCTGCTGCACAGTCTAAGGGAAGAAATACGACTTCACATCCCCTCACTAATAGTAAAACAACAGCTAATGCAGTTACATGTAATTTATGTTGGAGTGTAAATTAGTCATCTCTTCACATTCAAATAACCCATGGTGTCACTGGTGTACATTAATTTATCCATAGCATCACAATGGAAGTACTCCAGAGGACATGAAATAAGCAAACAGGCAAAACTGAAAACTAAACTTTCCTCTCTTATCTCTCAAACCACTTGACTCACCTCTTTCAAAATCAAGGCTAGGGTATTTGAGAAAGGATACTTTTGAAGAAGAAAATAATAAGAATTAAGTTTATCAGTACATTAAAAATAAATAAATCTAGTTCTAGTATGATGGAGGTGGATACCTATAACAGCTCCGAGGAACTCAGACATTACAATAGTTAACAGATAATATAATATGCTGCATGTTTTACTACGACACACTGCAACTGAAAGATCCAATTCAAACACAAGCAAGGATCAATGGCGAGCATTTTTTTCAACATATATTAAAGAAGCTCCAAGGGAAAGTCAAAGATTTTGTGAAGATGTGAAGAACACGACATTTTTTTTTCTGATGGACAGCATGACATCAACCACTCATAGAAACACAAAAATGCATCTGCCATCAACTGCATTTCCTAAAATTCCGTAGAGATTTAAGTGCAGCAAAAGGCACTCATGGTCCCTGCATGACCTAGATTTCATGTTTAGATTTGCTCTTATAAATCCCACTCGATGAAAAAGGGGAAAGTGATAAGTTGATTTGGCCATGTCGAACGTAGGCCACAAGAGACCTGGTTCAGAGAATTAACAAGTTGTTAAGAGAAAGCGGAAAAGAGGGGAAGAAGGAGACCTAAGTTAAAATGGATGGAAGGAGTATCAAAGGAATTAAGAGCTCGATATCGAGGTGATTTGGTATGTGATCACGTGAAATGGCGCTAAAAGATCCTTATAGCCTACCCCAACTAGTTTGGGAATAAGGCTTTGTTGTTGTTGTGCCAAGTAACTCTAATAAAGGCTTGAATGATGGAATTACATGAGGATCACTTAGGGCAGTGAGCAGGTTGGGTCAAACACCAATTCTGCCTTGAATTCCTTTCCCGGTATTTTAAATCCAAAACTGGTTTACAGATCCAATAATTAATCAGAATCAGTTACAAATGGACAGATCCAAATTGATTTGATTCCATCCAAATAATGAGAATCCAATTTTATAAATACATTTGTGCATCTGTATATAAATATATATGTAAATTGCTCATATATATATATATATATAAGTTCCACGTTAAAGAGAAAATTTTGAAACAGAATATAGTCATTTGTTCAAATTGTGTTTGAAAATCCACTTCTAATACTTAAGAAACAGATAAAACTTTATATCTTACTAAACTGCACTGGATCTCACTGTTTAAGCTCTACAATTACCACTAGGTCCACATCAAGATTGAGAGTTTTGGGACACAGAAACAGGAGCTTCGGATTCTAAAGATGAATCTGAACAAATATAAGAAAAAATTAGATCTCTTGACAGTATAATAAGAAATGTATAAAAGATGTCTGACATATTGCCATGCTAGAGAAAGAAACAGATCCTCAGATAGGGACCCAAGGCTGCCTAGCATCATCTTTCTGTGCCTAACAGTGAAATTACCTCATCAAACCTGCAATCTAAGAGCTAATGAAGCAATGTCACGCAACATAACCCTGGGAAGGAGATATAACTATTACTCTAGCATTCGTGCAATCACAACCTCATGCCCTGACCAAAATTTATCTGAATAAAGTATACCTCAGTTTATGGTGTTGTCACAGATTACTCCAATATCTCATCTATGCTGAATACAACTATTCAAAAGTTAATTAAAGAAACTCAAGAGAGCTAAAATCCACTGAGCTAATCAAGTTCATTTGGAAAACAAACTGTATGGATAACAACCCGCAAATGAAAAGCGATATGCCAATCTGGCTCTCCAATTTTTCAGACATGTGCTTCTAACGAAAGTGGTAAAGTTACATCAATAAAGATCAATGTCACAAGTTTTTCGCAAGTAGGGAGAAATGAAAACGTTTGACATCGATGATAGGAGTAGAAAAAAATAATTGTTAGATTCATGATTATGATGAACGTAAAGTCTCATTACCACAAAAGGAAAAAGCCAGGAAATGCCGGATCCACTTTGTCGAGCTGCAATTGTAGTTGGCCCACCCAAAGAGGGTATCCAAAAGAAACCTTCCGTCAACACTCCCTTTAAGAAAAAAATTTACAGTTATCAGCAATGTTCAATTTGTTCTGCACACACATGAACTGGCATGCTGAGCACACATAACATTGCACAAAAGATAACATGGTATCCCAACCTATTAAATACCTCATTTGCAACGTTTGAAAGCGCTTGATACAGGCCTATCCATACTGGTATTGTAGCCAAAGTAGGAAAACAACCTAAGATGAGAAGTTCTTCAGCATTAGCACCATAAGTCATTCCAGTATTGAATATGAAAACAGATGCAATGCTTTAAAGCAGTACCTGCTAACGGATTAACTCCAGCCTGCCTATATAGACGCGACGTCTCAAGCTGTATTCTTTCCTATTAATTAAAGAAAAAAAAAAAAGCTTACCTCATGCGCTTAAAATCAAGCTGAAAATACAATGAATTGAATGCAACACGCAGCCTCACCTGATTTCCTGCATATCTTTGTTGAATAGCTTTTATCTTAGGTTGCAGGTTTTGCATAGCCAGTGTAGATTCAACCTAAACAAATTAATTACAACGAAAACAAAAAACTTACATTTTAATAATAATAGAATTAGTTTTTAACTAAAATTTATTGAGAAAAAGAAAATCACCTGTTTCTTGGTCAAAGGCAAAGTAGCAACTTTAACAGCTATAGTAAGCAAAATAATGGCAAAACCATAAGCATACGGCACGTGTACAGCTGAAAGCCCACCTTTCAACACCTTAAGAACGAATTCCATACCATCAGAGATAAAACCGAACCAACCGCCATTCTTTTGAGCAGCATCAGCGGTATCAGATGAAGTAGTGGAAGCAGCGGAATCGACAGCAACGGCGGCATCGGCGAGCGTGTAGAGAAATCCTTCTGCTCTGCTAATAATTGTATTAAAATCAACTGAAGAGTGCAAGTGATGATGAATTGGGGGAATGTTATCGTGTAAGCTTAACTTGATTCTGGTGGATATGAATCGACGGTTGGTAGTGAGAGCGTGGCGAGAAAGAGAGGGGAGAGGTGTGCCGATGAACGGTGGGGATGAAAGGAGAGTTCTCGCCATGGAAGGGGAGAGAAGTGTCGTTGTAGGGGGTGGGGGTCAGGTTCTCATGAGAGTTGAAGGAGTGGTGGAGCTTGGACGTGGAAGAGGTGAGAATTTTTTTTTCTTCTTCTTTGAATTATCCGTATTTTTATTGTATTTGGCAGAGTGGGAATTCAGGCGGGTTTTCTTTGCTGATTATTATTAGCGAGTGGAAAAGTTCCACGTTAATAAGGGAAGAGGGTTTTGTAACTCTACGAAGGAAATTATTACTTATTGAAATGCCCCTTGTAGATTTTTTTTAAAAAAAAATTTAAAGTTTTTTTTATTAATTTCTTATAGGTGAATTTAATGAATTAACTCAAGTTTTTTTATTTTTTTAATTTTATCATTTAATATTTGATTGATTGAGAATCAAATTTTATAAAGTTTTTAGTTTGCCTATAAAGTTATTTTAATTTTATTATCGAGGGCGTGATTTTAGTGGTTTAACTCAAGTTAACTCGTGTTTTTTTTTAATTTAATCCTTCTACTATCATTTAATTATGAAATGAGTTTTATAAATTGTTTCAACTTCCTTTTTATATGGTCATTCCAATCACATATTCTAGGTTGGGGGCTGGCTTTAACATGTTAACCTATTTTGATTTAAGGTGTTTGTTTTTTAATTTTTTTAATTTTATACTTTAACATTAGATTGATTGAGAATTGAGTTTCATAATTTATTTTGATTTGTTTTTTATAGAATTGTTCTAGTTTTACGATCCAGGTCACGGATTTGACAAGTTAATTCGGGTTAACCTGAGTCAATCCAATAAGTTTTCGTTTTAATATTAAAAAAAATGTCTTGATGAAATTTTTTTCAGTCAAATTACTTTTTAACATTATCCAAGTTGTTTCTAAATCTATCAAGTTGATCAAGTTATATATATTAGATTAACACTCACATAATTTTAAAAAAAAAATTTACAAAAAAATACATTAATTTAACTAGTAACATAGTCGAACCAATTATCAAGTCTATCTTCTATACATACGAAAATCTACATGTTCTGTTTTCGTCTATCTATTTATATATTACTAGCATCAGTACATGTTATGATAAAACATAATTTCAGGAAATGGTTCAAAATTTTCCAAATTACTAGCAATAGTAACAGAATTTATTTTTTATTTTTTAAAAATTATTTTTTACATCTTATATTAAAATAATCTAAAAATATAAAAAAATATTAATTTAAAATAAAAAAATATAAATATTTTTAAAATATAAAAATAAATAGTCAATTTCGAGACAATACATGAAAGAGCCGAAAAATCATCAGCTCATTGCCGGCCTGTCCTTTTAAAAAGTTTTATATAACGTGAGCTTATGATCAGGTCATAGCGACCTTCGCCTTCTTCTTTTTTTTCCCTCCCAGAAGAGTAATTATATTTTTTTAAAGAATAATTACATTGATGTTGTTTTTATTATTCTTATTATTATACTAATTTCACACTTTTTTATATACACTTTATTTTTTTTTAAATAAATCAGTTTGTTTTTTTTTTTAATTTAAGTACTTTCATCTTACTTTATTTTCTCACTGACTGTAACTTGACTTTGACGGAAAAATCTTAAATGTTGGTACACCAACCGTCTTTAGTTTTACTCAATCGAATATACGAAATTCAATTATTTTTTCCTTTGGTATACGAACTTCGTTTTATTGTACTAATTAAATACTTTTATAAAAATAATAATTAATCTTATTTATTTATTTTTCTATCGCATGATATTTGTTAACTTTGCTAAAATAATACAT
>Ga0307515_10013407_pt1 | contig 15325 bp, 7 predicted proteins | sample 17_EM_MG_FD_194513 | JGI IMG/M metagenome (GOLD analysis project Ga0307515, IMG submission 194513) | Populus trichocarpa ectomycorrhiza microbial communities from riparian zone in the Pacific Northwest, United States - 17_EM | ecosystem: Host-associated > Plants > Roots > Unclassified | place... | reverse complement strand
ATGCTATGGAGAGACTGATTCCATGCAAATGAAGATGGCAATTTCTGACTAGCAATTCTTATTTTCAAAGAGCTAGCTAGTAGGTATATCTATCTTCAATTACCTTTATTAATAAATACATCAAAAGCTTAAGATTGCATTTGTTTTGGTTTTAAAAAACACATTTTTGAAATAATTTTTTTTATGATTTTAAATCGTTATGATGTTAAAAATAAATTTAAAATAATAATAAAATATTATTTAAATAAAAATATTTTAAAAAATAATCATTATTATAAAAACAATACAAATACCTAAGCTTTGACAAGAAAGATGTAAGGGAGAAAAAACATAAATAAATAAACTAGAAAGCTCTTGAAACATAGGATAGAACGACCTCAAACAAGATGTTGCCAGGTTTAATTATCTAAGTGGTGGTCCAGTGGTAAGAGTTTGGGACCAAGAGGTTTGCTCCTCCTGTAGTCTCAGGTTCGAACCCTGTGGTTGCTCATATGATGGCTACTGGAGGTTTATATGGTCATTAATTTCAGGGTCCGTGAGATTAGTCGAGGTACGCGCAAACTGACCCGGACATCCACGTTAAACTAGAAAAAAAAAAAATGTTGCCAGGCAGTCATTTTCAAAGGTTTTCTTCTCCGACCAAAGACCATAAACTGGACATACATCTGTGTTTGTTTATGTGCTTGGATTTCCGATACCAAAAACTTGGAGTGCTATGTGACACTCTAGCTTCATGGCCCATCAGTAACTTTAAGTGGCCCCACTTGACCCATCATTGGTTATCTTCATTGAAAGTTTGGTAGTTTTATTGATTATTTTTAAAATATTTCTTATTTAAAAATATATTAAAATAATATATATATTTTAAAAAATTTATTTTTAATTTTAATATATTAAAACAACCTAAAACATCAAATCAAATGGTTACTTTAAATGACCCCACTTTAGCTACCACTAGTTCCTTTCATTGAAAGTTTCATAGTGTTTTGTTTTGATATATTAGTTATTTTTTAAAATAATTTTTATTTAAAAATATATTAAAATAATATATATTTTTAAAAATTTATTTTTAATATTAGTATATTAAAGTAATTTAAAAATATTAAAAAAATCTAACTTTTTAAAAAGTGAGCCCAACAGTAATAACAAACCGTCCCTACATCAGCTTTTGTTTTTAGATGCTTTTTAAAAATATATTTATTTTAAAAAATATTAAATTAATATTTTTTTTATATTTTTGATGTTATAATATTAAAATAATTTAAAAATATTAAAAAAATAAAATAAAAAATTAATTTTTTTGAAAAGTGAGTCTAGCCGTTATAACATGCGGCCCTCCATCGGCTTTTGTTTTTAAATGTTTTTTAAAAGATATATTTGTATTAAAAAAATATTAAATTAATAATTTTTTTAATATAATTTTAATATTATAATATTAAAAATATTTTTAAAATATATATGAAATATAAAACCAAAAACCGTGGATTTTTTCAGGACTAGAAGCCCTTAAAGACGTCCTTCCATTTCTACTTGAGAGTTAAAAATATGTCTTCAATACCATTTTGAATAACTTGCAATCCAATGTGTAGCTTTCGAGAAAAGCATAAATTTAATGAGACATTAGAAAAAAAAAAAAACAATAATAATCCTCCTGCCCAACGTATGTTAATTCCTTAAACCATCCACGTGTTAGGCATTTATTATTTAACAAACTGACTGAAAATCCAAATCAATTATCTATAATAAATTAATTTCCTTATAAATAGAAGATTATGATAAAAAAAAAGATTTTCATTAATTAAAAAATAAAAACTTGATTAATGCCACCCACGCATAATAGTCTAAGAGACTGCCATGTGTTGGGTGTGGGAATTTCTGTTGTATTATATAAATAAAAAAAACATGTTTGATAATATTACAGTCACCAATATACTTTTTTACAAGACAAACTTAACTTATAAACAAGCATGAGGTTTATTTATTTTTGACAATAAATATATTTTTGAATTAGTTTGGAGATTTAATTTTTTTTATTTTTACATTTTAGAAATATTTTTAAAAATATTAAAAAAATATTATTTATTTTAATTTTTTTTATTTTCAGATATTTTAATGTATTGATATCAAAAATAATTTTTTTAAAATAAAAAAAATATTATTTTAATATATTTTTAAGTAGAAAATATTTTTTAAAAAATCTAAATCAAGAATCTTCTAAACCTCTTACCCAATGATTTTATAAATATATTTCTCACGTCAACTTAACTCGTTCATATAAATTTAATAATTTTTTTAAGTATTGTTTCCAAAATCCAAATCTAGAAAATCAAGAAAAGAAACAAATATTCATCACCGGCCAATTTCTTCTTCTTTTTTTTTTTTTCATAGATGGAATGAATATTTTGCACGCTTGTTTTGTCTCTGTGAACTGGACAGCAATTGAAAAGGAAAAACACTCTTTGCAATCTCAATTTAAGAAATTTTCCACTCAGGAAATTTAGCAAATGCTCACAACATGCACTGCCCAGTGCCCACTCTCTTTACCCTCTCCCTCTCTCTCTTCAGTCTAGGTCAGCTCAGTTGCTCTCTCTCTCTTTCTCTTTCTGTCTCTCTACAAAAGAATTTTCCACTTTTTCTCCTTTGAAACAAACCCAGCCCCTAAAGAAATCCACAAATTCTGCCCCAACCTATACAAAACGACAGCCTTCTGCGCCATTTCTGTTCATCTCCAAAAAGACCATCATGCTATCATTCCTTCACTCTCTTTCCCCTCCATCTCCTCCTCATCCTCCTTCACTCTCTCCATCTCTCAAGAATCATACCCGTTGACTTCTTACCGTTTAAGTCTTGATTTTTACAAGAATTTAAGAAAAGAGCACTACTTTTTTGAGAAAAAAATGGAGCAAGCAGTTCTTGATGATATAATCAAGAGGTTATTAGAGGTTAGAGGCAAACCCGGGAAGCAGGTTCAGTTATCAGAGTCTGAGATCCGACAACTTTGTGTGGTGTCTAGAGAGATTTTCTTGCAACAGCCTAATTTGCTGGAGCTTGAAGCATCCATCAAGATTTGTGGTATTTTTTCTTTCTTTAAATTTACTTTCGTTTTGTGTTTTTGAGTATATTAAGAAGGTCACATGTTTTTATTTTGGCATCCCTTCTGAGTTTTTGTCATTTCTATACTCACTTTACCTTGTTTATTTATTTATTTTCTAAGGTTTGGAGGGTTTTTTCCTTTCTTTTTTTGAATTCGCGATTGTTTTTTGAAGTAAAGATTGTGTCTTTGAAGACCCTAGTAAGATGTGGAGCGTCTTAGATGAACTCCATTTTGTTGATTTTGTAGGATTCTTTTGTGTACTGGGTGTGATTTTATAGCTTATTTTGGAGTGTGTTTTGGGACTTGTGTTTTTGTTTAAATGAAAGGTTCAAAATTTACAAGAATTATGGTAACCCCATTTGGTGTTGACTAGTTTGTGGTTTTGGATCGGCTGGAGTGCTTCATTTAAGTGCCTTTTGGTGATTCTTGGTTATCTTTTGATGAATCCTTGGAGAGTTGGTTTGGATTTGTGGTACCTGAAATTGAAGGTTGCCACTTATTTGTGATTTAGTAGGGGTTTATTGCATCACAACTGAGAAAAATCCCAACTTACTTCTGCCCTGACGAAGTTGGCTTTACTCGATATGCCATGTCTGGCTACTTTATCTTCTCATGCTTGTATAATTTTTGGAGAAAATTTTGCCAATTGCACTTGGTACTTGGGAGTAGCTTGTGAACTGGGAGCTTTATGATTGTTTAGTTTGTGAGTTAATTTTGTACTCTCAAGTTTGTGGCTTGCAACCCATCATTGCTTCTTCTTTTCTATTTTTTGTGCTTTAAGTGAGCCCAACTTGGGGCTTTGTTGGATTACTTCTTTTTTGGTATGTTTGTTTTGTTTGATTTTTATTGATAGATGGATCTTATTGGCTTGTGCATGCTTTGGATGCATTTAAAATGCTTATTGACATACTTTGGCAAGATTGTGAACTGAAGTTTACATTTTATAAACTTATCAAGATTAGGAGTTCTCAATATGTCTAGAGAGTAATCCAGTTGAATCAAGAACTACAGACAAAATGCATATTATAGTTGATTAAGGTTCAGTAGCCTTGTACGAAAGAAAAAAAAAAGTTACTTCAAGAATCTGAACTCGTAAATGCTGGCTTGCATTATGATTCCTTTTCAGTTAAATGCAAATTCTTGTCACAATAACAAAATTTTGGGGCCTTCTAATTATTACCCCCATAACTAAGTTATGCATCACGTTTTCTATATATTTGTAGATGGCAAAATCACATTTTGCCATGCAGGAATGATTATGAAAACTGTGCTGTGGACATTGCAATGTCTGATTGGTTGGGTGCACTAAGTTCTCTCTTCGTTGATTGGTGGAACAATCGCGTGCCTGTGTTCTCTTGTTGTGAAGTGTTTGAAGATCCTTTATGAGGATATTCATTTGCCCAAAATACATTGGTTGATCTTATGAATTTTATTTGAAATGTGGATTCATGCTTTCTTTTGTTATTTCTATTTGGTGCTAATGTATATGCTTGTATGAATTTATCTCCTGTTCTGTTAAGGGTTCGCATATCCTTTTTAGGTTTTTTTTGGGGGGAAACGATTGTTATGGAGTTGTTTTGTATACCTTGTCTGTTTGTCTTCCATGACCTCGGGCTTCATTTGGTGCATGATAGTATTCCTATTAGTACTGTATGGCAGGACCAGAGTTACTTAACTAGTTCCCTCCCCTGGAATTGCTATCCTGATCTTGAAAACCGGGGATCTTTTTTTCGATTTTTAATAGTTTACAGTGGATTTACATGGGTTAGAGTTTAAATATAAAAGTAATACTTAAATAAGAAACGAAATATTCTGATTTGCAGAAATCTATTCTCGATGGAAATCTAAAATATTACGTATTTAGGTTGGTCTTTTCAATTTCTTCCCTTAAAGAAAAATTATATACAGCTGACCCTGGAGAAGATCAAAGGTTTTTTTTTTTTTTTTTTTTTTTTTTTGGGGGGGGGGTCTACATGCACCCATAAAAAATGAAACATGACTTGAAATGACGACCCTACTAAGCCTTGCTCCCTTTGTACCATGTTTTGGGGGTAGCAAATTGTGTACTTGTTCTGCGTACCATAATGTACGATTCTCTAGGTAACATGGGGCAGAACTTGCTCAGGATTTTGATTGCAGACTAGCTATTACATAGTACTTGGCAGTTTTGCCCTAAAACACCTGCATCATTGCTAGTATGGCTATTTAATGCTAATTAGTATTTCCTGTCCTATTCTTTTGGTATTTTTATTCAATGACCGATTGAATACCTGTGAGGTTTATAGTTTCTTAGATGTCAAAGAAAGGTCGCTATCTGCTTTTCGATTTTAGATGCAGAAGTCTAATGCTCTTGTTAATATTTGTTCCCAAGTATTGTTCATGTAATAATCAATGTAAATGGCTTAATACTATCAAAATGTGAATCATATACTTTTTATTACCAATACCTATCACTTTCACGGGTATTATTTTAACTAATATATGGTAGTTTTTTCTTCTTCTTCTAATTTTTAATAGATTGTTTAGAATTATTTATCAATGGTCAAATTTGAATGTTTATTAAATAAACATGTTTGATTTTCAAATAACATTATATGATTTTGTTGATTATAATTAATTTATTTTGTTTAATTTTTTAGTCATAAAATATAATTTATAATTGTAATTAAATAAAAATTAATTATACAATTCAATTATCTTGCAAAAAATAATAATTAATAGGTAGGGTAAATATATATAACTCTTAAAAATGATAATCACTGAAAGAATTTCACTTAACATTATGTTATTACGAACCTTTTTTATTTTTGAAAAGTTCTTTTCAATTAATTATATGTGACATGATTATAAATTAACAATATATAAATGAATACAAATTTTGTAAATTCTATTTTCAATAAATCTTGCATTTGTTCAAAAGAGTAAATATAATCGTAAGACAATAACAAATAATAACTATAAAATATTAACTTAGGATTCAATTTAATATTTTGGTGTAATTTAATCATTTTCTGATTCGAATACTTCATGTTTTTTATTGGCTTATTTTTAAGCTTTTAGAGTTTTGATAGTCAAAGTAAAGTACTAATATAGTCTTATATAGTGTGTGGGTAATTTGAGTTGCTTATTTTATGTTTTTTTTTTTAATGTTTTTATATGATTCATGAATAAAAATATAATTAAAAAAGGGATTAATCTGTATTTTGGGATTCATCCTAAAAAATAGTCTATTTTTTAGGAAATAATAATCTTCTTTCTAAGAATTTTACCACTAATCATCTTTTTCTTAATTAGAGATGAGGTTGAAATTACTTGTAAATATTGGTGTGTATGTGTGTGTATTATAATGTTAATATTGTATTAAGGATATGATAGTCAATCAAAAGTTTTTATGGAGTTTTTGTTTTAATATATAGTTATGGATTTTTGTTATTTGACCTAAAAAATCTGTAAAAAATTCACATAATTTCCTAATTATTTTTGTAGCATGGTATTTTACTCTACGTAGTTGTTAGTTACCATTTTAGTGAATTTTGGATGATGCTTTATATTGATCCCTTCGATCAAGTAATTTTTTCAATTACTTGAGTTTTCAATGTATTAAACCGACCATCACACCCTCCCTCTTGATGAGCATGTTCAATGTTTAGTGATGTTTGCTGAGTAAATGAGCCCTTATTCTCTGTTATGTAATATTTTTAACCATACATTCTAGTTTCTTTGTTAAAGTGTCTTCTGAAAGACATTTTTCATGTAGAGAAAAAGCTGCATGGCATTTCTGATTCATAAACTGTGAATTTGCAGCAATCTACTTGAAAATGCTGTGCATGTGATTTCTGTAATACCTTAATTATTTCTTTTTGGCCATCTGGGCCTTGGCTTTACCATGGAGTAGCTCATCATCTCCTGAAGTTTCATTTACCCATCCCAAAATTGAACTAACAGGCCTTGGTCTTTGTCGCTCTCCGTTACTTTGACATGAAACTTCTTGGTTGTAACTCCTAATTATTGCCATTTCTTTTTGGGGACAGCACACTTATTGATTTAATTCTATTAATCTAATTGGCTAGAGCTGGGTTTAAAACCATTTTGGACTTTGAGTTGGCGTTTTACTTATCTATGGATGGTATTGCATTTGGTGCAAGGCTAAAAGTTGAAGGGGAAATTTTGCAAAGTAATTGTTGAGAGTGGAAAGATTAGTTTTTTAAGATGTTTGGTGTGTTAATAAATTGAAGGGTAAATTGTTAGTGGAAAGAGAGGGATAATTTGGTGTCTTTTGAGACAAAAGGAAAGAGAGAGAATGAAAAGAAAAAATATTCCTTAAGAGATTAAATTTTACTTTCCAAAAACACAAATTTGGGGGTTAATGTTTCTCCACTTAATAATTCACCTCTTTCCCAATGGGAACTTTAACCTCATTACGCTTGTACCACACATATCCTTAAGAACATTTTACTATGGTTTATGTGCTTGATGAATGATCAAATCTCCCATTTATTTTTGCTGGACGATGATGCATTGGTGTTGGATTTTTGCATATTGTACTCTTTTGTGGTTTCTAAGTCGTTGATTTGAAATATGTTATATGCTTGCATGAGACAATGGACTTGATGAGTCAGCTGGTTGGCTGAGAACAATCAGGATAATTAATATTAACGGAGGAAAGAATTATGATCTTAATGTGTCACTGAATTTCCCCCCTTATTAAGGAACTTTCAATTGTTGATGAACTCTGCTTGTGACATGCAGGTGATATCCATGGTCAATATTCTGATCTTCTAAGGCTATTTGAATATGGTGGTTTCCCTCCTCATGCAAACTACTTATTTTTGGGGGACTATGTGGATCGAGGCAAGCAAAGCCTGGAGACAATATGTCTTCTCCTTGCTTATAAGATAAAATACCCAGAAAACTTTTTCCTCTTGAGGGGAAACCATGAATGTGCTTCTATAAACCGCATATATGGTTTTTATGATGAGTGTAAGAGAAGGTTTAATGTTAGGCTATGGAAGACGTTCACAGAGTGTTTTAATTGCCTACCAGTGGCTGCGCTAATTGATGAGAAGATTCTCTGCATGCATGGGGGTTTGTCTCCAGAACTAAACCATTTGGATCAGATCCGAAACTTACAGCGCCCGACTGATGTCCCAGACACAGGTTTGCTTTGTGATCTTCTCTGGTCAGATCCGAGTAAAGATGTTCAAGGTTGGGGGATGAATGACAGGGGAGTTTCATATACATTTGGTCCTGACAAGGTGACAGAGTTTCTTCAGAAGCAGGATTTGGATCTTATTTGCCGTGCCCACCAGGTTTGACCTGTCACTGCAATTCACTTTCTCTTAGGCAGGCTTCTAGTTGAATTCATATCCTTTACACTATTACTTGTGGGGCTGTTACAAATAAACAATCTAGAGCCATCCTTTGTTGAATTGTTCACTTCCTTTTGGGAGCTGTACTTACTTTTGGAGTGGCTTTTGAGCCAATTGGCCACTGCGGTATTGACCCAAGAAAATATTCTCCAAAACTTTACCGATAAGTTTTTAACTCCACTGTGGTATTGGGTCTGGTTGTCCATTCTATGCAAACTTTGAGTTTTTACTGAAATTTGCTCTTTCCAAATGTATGTTGCAGGTCGTGGAGGATGGATATGAGTTCTTCGCGAACAGACAACTTGTAACTATATTTTCAGCGCCTAATTACTGCGGGGAGTTTGATAATGCTGGTGCTATGATGAGCGTGGATGAGACCTTGATGTGTTCTTTTCAAATATTAAAGCCTGCTGATAAGAAATCAAAGTTTAAGGCTGGAAACACTTCAACTGGAGCTGGTCTTTTTGGGAGCACAACTACAGCTAAGCCTGGAAACCCTCTTCCAGGAGTCAAGGTAAATGCATTACTTAGAAAGACATGAAATGCTGTTTTCCTATTGGAGTTTTTAGATAGACAACTAGAGTACTCGATGTTAATTGTATGATGATGTACCCTTTCAAGTTTGTAGTTCATCTATTTGTTCAAATATTTTGGTCAAGATAGTCAAGAGAAGTGATTAGTGCTATTCTTTTTTATGCTCTGGCAGAGCTTTCCATTTTTCATGGTTATCCTTTTGAAAGTGATTTGAGTGTATACCTTTACAGTTTTTATCTGGGACAACTTTACAACTTTTAGAAGGGGAAAAGCTTTGGTTTGTATTTAAAAGCAGTATCCCAGCCATTTTCCCATGTATCAGAAGATTTAAAAGAAACCTAAGAAATTGTTCATCATTTACAATTTGAATACAAGTTTTTCTCCTCTACACTTTTGTGGATATCCTGATACTTGTAAATGTAATTCTTCTTTTCTTCAATAAGAATAAATGTACAGTTAATATTTGAATTCTCACCTGTACACCAGTTGATTCGAGATAAATGTGCCACCATTTAGAATTATCAGATGTTCTGGTGGAGCAACTGTAGAGTTGGAGTTGGAAAATGGTACTTAAGGTGGCTTGTTTGTAGTATTGGTCAAGGAAAGAGGATTTGGGTAGTTTCAGGGAAATTTATTCTTTAGTCATGGATAAAAAAATTTCTGCCTTTCAAGAAAAAAATTAATGCTTTTAAGTAAGAAAAAATGATTCAACTCATGAAGTTTGTATTAGTCTGTAAGAGAGTCAGAAGTGTTCGAATTATTCGGCTTGCATGTGTTGAGTATGCTATGCTGAAAGTTTGATGATATTAAACAGCATGTTAACTGCCTTGCATGTATTTTATCTTTGTTGCATTTGACATGTGCTTGCATGTTACTGTATTTTACTTTTTACATATAATTGCTGTCTTATCTGTTTTGCTTCTGGTTTTGCAGTCCTTCCTTGGCACTAAAGTATGACTATTGGATTTCCACTTAGAGATCAAGCTTAGTTGGATCATGAACATGCTGAGATTGCTGTGACAGGAATTCAAGGTCCATTTAATTTCATAATTATATGCTGAAATTGTATAAATTGGAGGGGGGGGATAGAAAGATTGTTTTCCTTATATAAAGTTGGATTTGAAGGTAGAAGGCAGAGGTTTCCTTCTCTTCTTGATTGTACACTTATAGCTGCTAGAATTGCTGCTATGAATTATTTCCATGTTGCTCTTATTGTTCCGCACATATGTGAGATCCCGAACCATGTCGAAAGTTCGAAACAATATACTCGTGATTCTGGGCAAGCAACATGGACTTGGTTTTAACTATTTTTATGTTTTATTCTCAAGACCACCATTGAATTTGAAGAAAGCTGCAAAACACAAGGAAATGGACTGGTGTAATATTCCGTAAAGACTGAAGAGGTGCCCCCCTTTCTATGTTGTCATTGTGTGCATCTTCTTTTGTTGTGAGGTTCTGAAAAGGCCAGTTATTTTCTCATTACCAAGTGAAGACTGCGAGCTTTTTGCATGGAGGAATGATTCTAATCCCTTGGCTAGAATCATGGGTTTAAAGAAATGGTGGCTTGCCCTTCCCCATTGCAGTGTTACATATAGCTGAAGATGAGGATGCTGATGCATGATGACTGGAAGTTTCATTACCAAATTTGAATGCTTGCTGTTCTCCGTGATTGCTCTGGTTTCGATTATGCATATTTCGTTCCATGAAAGAAAGATTCCCCGGGATTTTGTTTATGGGCCTTTTTTCTCCTTGAGTAGAGATTTCCAGGACCTAATTATCTATACGTCTCTAGCCTCTCAGGTATGTGGTGACTGAAAACTAGAACCGCTTTTTAATTGGGAGTGGAGAAGCAATGGTAAAATAGTAAGAACTAGTCCTACGGAAATTCTAGTTTGCTTTGTCATCGACCAAAATTCTCAGATTTCAATTGGGATGAAACCTGAGAATGGAGAGAGGTTGCTCTATCGCTTGCAGGGAATCTTTCAACCTGAGTGTTGAGTTTCTGCAAAGAAGTCAGTATAATAAGGAGCTTATCAGCTGATGGTAGATTTTCTATTACGAGTCCCCGGGAAAATATGAGCAAGGGGTGGTATCATTATCATTGATGGAGAGGTTGATGCTTGATAAGTTGATATTGGTGCATTGGAGGAGAAGTACGAGTAGAAAACTATTGGTCAAGAAAAGTGATCTGCTCTGCATAGAAAATTTTATGAGCGATGCAACACTGATATATTCAGAATAAATAGAGGTGTCTTGTGTGATTGTGAAAAAGAAAGAGAAAGAAGACAGAGGAAGAGAGAAAAGGAGAGGGGGGTGTGAGAGAGGAGAAAGTGTGTGGGAGGGAGAATGTGCGGGGAGAAAGAGGGGAAGAGGAGAGAAGCTTGGCTGTTTGGGCGGGGCTTAAATGGCCATGGTTTTTCTTTTTTTCACTATTAACATGTCTTTAAGCTAGTTATACTATTAATCGGTACTCTGCACTCTTGCACTGGGCTCAGCCCTCTTAGTCTCTTTTGATTTATAACAAGAAATCTTTCTTTAAAAAAAATCTTAGCTCGGGAGATTTCTTGCCGAGGGGGATTGAGGATGAAAGTGGTAAAAGCTATAAAGTCTGAAACTTTGCAGAGGCAAGTTCTCTAAAATTTGCAAGAGGACTTAAGCAGAGAACCTTTCAAGGACTGGAAGCTGTTGTTGGTCGGGAGAGAAGGCTTTCTGGCTATGAAGCTGTGTGTAGTTGCCAGTTTCTCTAGTAAACCAATCAGTGATGAAAGAAAAAGGTTCTCAAGGGAGTCTTGTTCTAGGGCAAAGCCATCATATCAAGCAAGCAAACCAAGTGAGCCGTACGCACTTATCCACGTCAGATTCAAGGTCTGCTAATCGAACATTATTTTCACATGGTTTTGGTTCTGGTTTTGGGTCGGCTGGCTGCTTGTCCAGCGGGCTTAGATTCTAAATTTCAAATTGGATTTTATAATATGTTATATATTGAATTAATTCCTCCAAATTAATCTATTTTCATCCCCAAATATCTCTCAAATAATTCAAGCCCCCCGTTTGATTACAAAGCCGGCTGGGCGGTGTGAATATTGACTCTGTAACTCATGCCACTTATTTTTTCTGACTGTAATTAATGTTGTAGGATTTCAGTTGATATCATATTGTTTTAAACAATCGTTGGTGCCTCTTCGCATTTTCACATAATTAATTTATGAATTTAAAAAGTTTTATGGCTAATAGTATTTATTACTTACACCCATCTTGATGAGAGACATAAAAAAAATGAGACTTGTGATTCATAAAAAATAATAAGAATATTTTCATCTAATTTTTTATTTCTTGTATTTATTTTTATTTAAAGTAAATTGAGATAATAACTAATACTCTTAGATATTGCTAATTACTTATTTATCACCTTAAATTTGGCTCACAATACTCTTAGATTCCAAGTATAGGACAATAATGGGATTCTTATTATTTTGGTTCTCACCATTTTCAAGTATTTATTTATGTTGCTAAAAAAGAAATAAAAAAATTATCTAAGTAGACATGTCGGTTTGGTTCCTGTTTCATCAAATAAAATATATATATATATATATAGATTAGTCCTCGGTAAGAAAAAAAAGTTACAAAGAATGGAAAGGAACACAGAGAAGGAGAAATTGAAGTGGAAGACAGCAAGCACTAAGCAGAGTGTTGAAAAGTCAAAAGGACAAGTGCCCTTTGTGTTCCAAATTCCAAATCGAACTGAATCACTTCACCGTACATCAAGGGGATGATCGCGAAGGAAGGGAGGAAGCCTAGATAACTTTACCACAATGTGGTCAAGGGCAGTACAGGACAGCACAACAAGGTCTTTGTTACTTTTCTTGATATGCTATTCCACCTTTCTCCTGTCTTCCTTGTAACCTGCAAAGAATATTTTTTCTCATTTATATGCTGTTTAGAATTTCGATGAATTGAATTTTTTATTATTATTTATTTTATTTAAAATAATTTATAAAATTAAAAAAATTAATTTTATAAATAATTTTAAATAAAACAAATAATAAAAATAAAGATCAAATCTGACAAATAAAAAAATTAAAAGAGAATTAGATTGAAAAAAAATCAATTTTATAAATTATTTCAAATAAAATAAATAGCAATCAAGGAATAGAGATCAAATCTGATAAATAAAAAATTTAATTAAAAATAATAATATAAAAATAAATAACAATTAAAATAATAAAAATTAAAATTGATATAAAATAAAATAAAAACAAAATACAAATCGATTAAATTTAATATAATTAATAATTAACAAGTAATAAGATATCTTTAATTTTTTTATAAATTTTTAGAATTACTTTCCGCTCTAAATAAATTTATTTTTCTAAGAATCAAGTCTAAATTCTTTTTAACTAAAAAGTGTTCTTGATTGATTTTGTTTTGTTTTTTTGTTAATAGTAAAGAAATACAAAAAAAACCGTTTGTGAAGCGGTTTTCTAAAGTAACTTTCCTTGCGTTGAAAGCTTGGCTTGAATGACAATCCTTGCTAAAACATCACGTGGCAAATTCCACGTTGCCTCATGAGCACAAGGTCAGAGAATGGCATGATAAGTGCATATCATGCCATTATTGACTCCATTTAAAAAAAAATTAAAAGATGCTTAGTAGAGTTGCCGTAATCGGAAATCTGTCTTGACTAGCCAGAGTGTTTTAATATATCTGTTTTTATTTTTTAAAATATTTTTTTATTAAAATAATATTTTTTTTATTTTTTAAATTTTATTTTTGATATCAACACATCATATCAAAATAATTTAAAAACATAAAAAAATTTAATTTAATTTTTTTTTTTAATTTTAGCCCATTTTTGTTTGGACTGGATCCAAATGGAGGCTACCATGAAAATGCTGTCTTGACTATCTAGAGTGTTTTAATATATCTGTTATTATTTTTTTAAAGTATTTTTTTTATTAAAAATATATTTTTTTATTTTTTAAAATTTATTTTTAATATAAACATGTTAAAACAATTCAAAAACAGAAATAATATTAATTTTTTTTTTTTTGAATTTTAGTCGACCTTCATTTGTGCTGCAATCCCAAATGGAGGCTGCCATTAAAATGCTCCAGTCAGGTGTTTGAATCGATTTTGATCTGAACTTTTTTAAAAAAAATTCAGTTTAGTTATTATTTTAATTTAAAACTAAACCATACTGCAAATAATCACCTAGGATCATCCTGTTTAGCAACAAGATAGCAACTGCCAGTTGGCAATGAGTTAATGTGTTCAGGAAAGCTGAAATGCCTAGACAAGAAATTAGTAATGAAAGAGACATTGGTAAAGCTCCTTGGCCACCGAGGTTTTTGTTCGAAAGTCGAAACGATGGCTGAGAAGCGGTCCCGTGAAAAAACTAGAAACTAACTTTGAAGTTTGGACAGCATGGGTAGGTCCTGCCTAACTTCCCAACTCCTATTTTAAGTTCGCACGTGGCAAGTAGGTGTCTGATTAGTTGTCTTTAATTTCCATTTTCATAGTTTAGGTTCAGCACTGCACCACTTTTTGACTACGTAACTATATTTTTTAAAGTTTTTAAATATGTTTAGTTTTAAATTAATTTTTTTTTAATGTTTTAAATTAATTTTTTGATGTAAAAAACAAAAATTAAAAAATATTAATAAAATATTATTTTAATACATTTCCAAGTGCAAAAAAAAAAACTTCGAAACACAATCCCTATTACACTTTTAGATAGGCTGATAATCATTTTGATATTTTTGTTTTTGTGTTTTAAAAGAATTTTTAAATTTTTTTTATTTTTTTATTTGTTTTAAATTAATATTTTTTAATGTTTTTGTATCATTTTGATGTAATAATTTATAACGCTAGCAAGAGACAGATCAAGAAGATGTTTTATTAAGCTGCAGCAGTGGCTATTAAATAGCCTTACACCGTGACAAAGGAAAATAACAAACTCACGATTTTATAGGATGCAATCGTGGTTAACAAAGGGAAAGAATCGTGTTCCTCAAACCAAAGAGGAATTATTCAATAGAACTAAAAATAGTCCTAAGACTCAGGAAACAATCTGGAATATTTCAACATTTTATCATCCTCCCTTAAACTGAGTTCTGTCAGTTTATATTTGGAGATTCACACATACCCAGTAACCTTCGCATCTTCAGAAAGACATCAAGCTTCAATGGCTTTGTTAGAATATCAGCAACTTGTTTTGTTGTAGAGCACGTAATTAGTTCTAATGAACCATCCTTAACAAGTTCTCGGAGAAAATGAAACCTGATATCTATGTGCTTGCTGCGGCCATGCATTACGGGATTCTTTGAAA
>Ga0307515_10013405_pt1 | contig 15326 bp, 13 predicted proteins | sample 17_EM_MG_FD_194513 | JGI IMG/M metagenome (GOLD analysis project Ga0307515, IMG submission 194513) | Populus trichocarpa ectomycorrhiza microbial communities from riparian zone in the Pacific Northwest, United States - 17_EM | ecosystem: Host-associated > Plants > Roots > Unclassified | place... | reverse complement strand
CATTCGACTCGAACTCAAATTTAGTGCGGGGCGCCCTTGCAGACGCCCCGCGACGCGACTCTACCATGACTCAATTACTCTGACTCAGGCGACGCTGTCGGCGACGCGGGACTAAACAACCGACTGGCGTTACAGTGAACGGGCAAAGTAAAAATCGACTTAATCCGCAAAGCTACTCGGGCAGATTTGCCGAGACGGAATTGCCGGTTATGTCCACTAGGCAATAATTGCCGGGCGGGTTATTGATTAATGGATTGGAAATTTTACGTGAGTGCTGCGTTGGGTATTCAAGGGCAATCCGCCGGGATGAGGAAATACCGCCATGCGTTATGATGATTTCCGCCGCAGCGACGACATCGATGACCGTCGCGACGACAGCGGCGGAGGGGGCGGTGGCGGCGGCTTCGGCATTCCGATGGGCGGCGGTGGCGGGCTCGGCATCGGCACCATCATCGTGCTCGGCCTGCTCGGCTATGCCTTCGGCATCGATCCGCGCATCCTGATCGGCGGTGCCGAAATCCTCACCGGCGGCCAGCAGGCACCGAGCTACCAGACCGACCGCCGGTCAGGACCAGCCAAGACCGGTGCGCCCAAGGACGAGATGGGCAGCATGATATCGGGCGTTCTCGGCGAGATCGACGATCGCTGGAACGAAATCTTCCAGGAGCGCGGGCAATCCTACAAGGGGCCGCGTATCGTGCTGTTTCGCAACGCCACCAATGGCGGGCGCTGCGGCATGGCGCAATCGGCGATGGGGCCGTTCTACTGCCCGCCGGACAAGCAGATCTTCCTGGACACCGCCTTCTTCCGCGACGTCGAGACCAAGTTTCGCGGCTGTTCGGGCAACGCCTGCAAATTCACGACAGCCTATATCATCGCGCATGAGGCCGGCCATCACATCCAGAACCTGCTCGGCATCCTGCCGCGCGTGCAGCGGATGCAGGAGCAGGCCGGCAGCAAGGCGGAAGCCAACGCGCTGCAGGTCAAGGTCGAGCTGCAGGCCGATTGCCTGTCGGGCGTCTGGGTCAACCGCGAGGAAAAGAAACGTCCGGGCTTCGTCGAGCCCGGCGACATCGAAGCCGCACTGGCCACGGCCACCGCGATCGGCGACGACACGCTGCAGCGGCAGGCGACGGGCAGGGTGGTGCCTGACTCATTCACCCACGGCTCCGCCGCCCAGCGCAAGCAATGGTTCCTGACCGGCTACAAGCAGGGCACCGTGGAGTCCTGCAACACATTTGGCGCGGGGGCGCTGTAAGGGCGGTCGCTGGGCAAGCATTGACGTCATGGCCGGGCATAGGCGAACGAAGTGACGCCGTCCTTCAGACGGCTATGCCCGGCCATCCACGTCTTTGCTTTTTTGAGAGACCTTAAGACGTGGATGCCCGGCACAAGGCCGGGCATGACGAGAAGAAAACATCATGTCCTCCATCGACGAAACCAAACAATTCATCCCGCTCAACATCGCGGTGCTGACGATCTCCGACACCCGCTCGCTGTCCGATGACAAATCGGGAATGACGCTGGCGGAGCGGCTGATGCTCGCCGGACACCATCTGGCCGCGCGCGAGATCATCGTCGACGACGTCGATGCGATCCGCATCATTATCCGGCGCTGGATCGCCGATCCGGATGTCGATGTCGTCATCACCACCGGCGGCACCGGCTTTACCGGCCGCGACGTCACTCCGGAGGCGGTCGAGCCGTTGTTCGAAAAGCGGATGGATGGTTTTTCGATCGCCTTCCACATGCTGAGCCACGCCAAGATCGGCGCCTCGACGGTCCAGAGCCGCGCCACCGCCGGCGTTGCGGGCGCGACCTTCATCTTCTGCCTGCCCGGCTCACCCGGCGCCTGCCGTGACGGCTGGGACGGCATCCTCGGCCCCCAACTCGATTACCGCACGCGCCCCTGCAATTTCGTCGAGATCATGCCGCGGCTGGACGAACATCTGCGCCGCCCGAAAGCGCAGGGCGCATCGGTGTAGCCATCGCTTGTAGGATGGGTGGAGCGAAGCGATACCCATCATCGCGAGTCCCGGTGCAGCGATGGGTTTCGCTGCGCTCTACCCATCCTACAGATCCGCGACCATAATTCCCGCATCGCGTTCCGCATGGCTTCGTCGCGAAGCTGCTTTGCCCTCTTCTTGTAGAAGGCCATCAAATCCGGCGTGATGCGCCGCTGTGTGTCGCGGCGCCCCGGTTTCACAGCTCGCGTTCCCAGGTCTCGCCGACAAGGCTTTGACCAAAGCTGCGATGCGGCTCGGTTGCGACCAGCTTGAAGCCGGCATTTTGATAGATGCTGCGGGCGGCGACCAGGATGCTCTGGGTCCACAGCGTGATCTTGCGATAGCCGGTCGCTCGCGCGAAGGCGATGCATTCGTCGACCAGCCGTTGCCCCAAGCGATGCCCGCGCCCGGCCGGATCGACCAGCAGCAGGCGCAGCTTGGCGATATCGTCGCTGTGCTTGACCAGAAACACCGAGCCGACCTGCACGCCGTTCAGCTCGGCAATCCAGCAACGCTCGCGCGAGGCGTCGAACGAGGTCAGGAATTTCGCCGCGATCTCCGCCACCAGCGCTTCGAACGAGGAGTCGAAACCATATTCGCTGGCGTAGAGCGCGCCGTGGCTCTGCACCATCCAGCCCATATCGCCCGGGCGATGGTTGCGCAGGATCGCGGGCTTCGATGTCGCGCTGGGCTCACCGAGCAGCCGTTCGATCTCGGCCATCGCGCCGACGAGCTTTTTGCCGCCGCCGTGCGGCATCGCGGCCAGCATCGCGGCGATGTCGTCTTGCGTGCTGCGCTCGAGTTTGGCGAATGCCTGACGTCCCTTGGCCGTCAGGGCGAGCTGATATTGCCGGCGGTCGGCCGGCAGCGGCTTGCGGGTAATCAAGCCGCTCTCGTCGAAATTCTGGACGATCCGGCTGAGATAGCCGGCATCGAGGCCGAGTTCGGCGCCGATCTCCTTGGCCGAGAGCTCGTCGCGATAGGCGAGTTCGTACAGCACCCGTGCTTCGCTTAGCGAATACGGGCTCTTGAGCAGCTGCTGGTCGAGCACGCCGAGCTTGCGGGTGTAGAAGCGGTTGAAGGCTCGGACCGCCGCGACTTCTTCATCGGAATGATTTTCGGACATGGGGCACCTCAATACTTGCCATAGTCAATCAATTATTTGACTTTGGCAAGTATATTCTGGTGCGAACCGGCCACTCCTAATCTTTGCATGGGGTTGTTTTCGGTATTTTTGATTCTGGCCGGCGTGTGGCCGACCAGCCGCTTAGGCCACCATCATGATCCGGCTGCGCAGCATGGTGCGGGAGCGGCGGCCGAGCTGCCGCAGCAGCCGGGCCTCGGAGCGGCGGACATCGGGCCGATAGCCGCCAAGCCGGTCGTAATGATCGTGCGCGATCAGAAGGCCCTGTTCGACCGAAGGACCCGTGATCATGCGGGCGATGAATTTGAGGCCGTCGCGGAAGCCCGCATCGGTATAGGGCGAGCGGGCATAGCGGAAGATCCCGGCCCGCGGCCGGCCGCTGCTCGCGACGCCCTGGATGAATTGGCTGGTCTCGTCGATCCAGCCGGAATCGAGCACCGCGCCGGCATGCAGGAACATCAGCCAGGGCGAGCGTGCCTGGCGTGCGCCCGCCGCCAATGCCGCGGCGCGTGTCCCTTCAAAAGCGAGGAAGCGGCAGCCGGCCACATCGGCGACCCGCTCGATTACGCCGCTGGTTGAACGATCGACCAACACGACCTCGCGGATCAGACCGGCCGCGGCGCCCGGCACCAGTGCCGCCAGCGTTGCGACCGCGGGCTGCTCGACGCCTTCGGTGGGAATGATCACGCTCAGCATGAAATGAGGCTTCGTTGGGCTCAAATGGTGAAAAACGCCGCTTGTTATCACCTTGTCACATTCAACACATCCGCAACACATCCGTCGGCATGCAGTTTTTTGTGGCAGCCGCGTTGTGGATTTATCGATTGATGTTCTTGATTTGTTCTTTGGACGTGTTACGTTCCAAGCATGAGCCGAGCATCCTCTCATGCCCTCAAGCACCCGCCGGTCACGGCGCCCTCCGAACCGGCGGGTGCGACTCCTTTTCCTGAGCTCGCCGTCGCGATCGACCGCGAGCGGCGGCGCGGCCGCGGCGCCCAGTCCAACGACAGCGGCCGCTTCGAGGCCGAAGCCCGAATCGCCTTCGACGATGGCTGGCAGAGCCTTGAAGACCTGCCGGTGTTCAAGACCACGGTCGGGATTGATACTTCCCGCAAGGTCATCACCCGCAACGATTCCCCCGACATCGGTTTCGACCGATCGATCAACCCCTATCGAGGCTGCGAGCATGGCTGCGTTTATTGCTTCGCGCGCCCGACCCACGCCTATCTCGGCCTGTCGCCCGGGCTCGATTTCGAATCCAAGCTGCTTGCCAAGCCCGATGCGCCGGCGCTGCTGGAGAAGGAACTGGCGGCTTCGGATTATGAGCCGCGCATGATCGCGATCGGCACCAACACCGATCCCTATCAGCCGATCGAGCGCGAATACAAAATCATGCGCGGCATTCTCGAAGTGCTGGAGCGCGCCGGCCATCCGGTCGGTATCGTCACCAAATCGGCCCTGGTCACGCGCGACATCGATATTCTCCAGCGGATGGCGAAGCGCAATCTGGTCAAGGTCGCGATTTCAGTGACGACGCTGGACGCCAAACTCGCACGCAGCATGGAGCCGCGGGCGTCTACGCCGCCGAAACGGCTGGAGGCGATCAGGCAACTGGCGGAAGCCGGCATTCCGGCCAACGTGATGGTCGCGCCGGTGATCCCCGCGCTGAACGATTCCGAGATCGAGCGCATTCTGGATGCCGCCGCCCATGCCGGTGCGAAAGAAGCCAGCTACGTACTGCTGCGGCTGCCGCTGGAAGTGCGCGATCTCTTTCGCGAATGGCTGATGGCGAATTATCCCGACCGCTACCGCCACGTCTTCACCCTGATCCGCGACATGCGCGGCGGCCGCGACTACGACTCGCAATGGGGCACGCGGATGAAGGGCACCGGGCCGATGGCCTGGATGATCGGACGCCGCTTCGAGATCGCCTGCGAGAAGCTCGGCCTCAACAAGCGCCGTTCGAAACTGACGACCGACCATTTCGTCAAGCCGAAGCGCAGCGGACAGCAACTGAGTTTGTTTTAGGTTCCGTCATTGCGAGGAGCGAAGCGACGAAGCAATCCATACTTCTTGCACGGATGTATGGATTGCTTCGCTTCGCTCGCAATGACGAAGGAGAGCGGGAAGTTGCGGTCGCGCCGGGCAGCGAGGATCGGCGGGTTCATTTGCCGGACTGAATAACGGGAATTACACCCGGTTCCCGGTTGCGCCGTGGCGCGTGCTTGCCCACCATCCCGGCATGATTCGGGAAAAATCTTCCAAGAAACCAATCACCAAGCCGGCAAAGCTGCCCAAGGGCGTGATTGCGGTGGCGCCGCCGAGCTTTCGGCGTGAGCGCGCGCTGATCAAGCGCGGCGTCTGGCCGATCGCCGGTTGCGACGAGGCCGGGCGCGGTCCGCTGGCCGGTCCCGTGGTGGCGGCCGCCGTCGTGCTCGATCCGAAGCGAATCCCCAAAGGCATCGACGATTCGAAGCGGCTGACGGCGGAGCGCCGTGAGGAACTGTTCGAGGAGATTTGCGCGACCGCGTCGTTTGCGGTCGCGTTCGCCTCGCCGGCGCGTATCGATCGCGACAATATCCTGCGCGCCTCGCTGTGGGCGCTTTCGCGCGCCGTGCATGGGTTGCCTGAAATCCCCAAACATGTGTTCGTCGACGGCCGCGACCGGATCGACGCGCCATGCGACTGCGACGCCGTGATCGGCGGCGATGGGATCGTGATGTCGATCGCGGCGGCATCGATCATCGCCAAGGTGACGCGCGACCGCCTGATGTGCGCGCTGGCGCTGGATTGCCCGGGCTACGGTTTCGAAACCCACAAGGGTTACGCGGTGCCGGAGCATCGCGAGGCACTGGACCGGCTCGGACCCAGCGTCCACCACCGCCGTTTCTTCGCGCCCGTCGTCGCCGCGCGCGAGAAACATCAGCCCGGCAGCACCGTCGAGCCCGATCTGTTCACGGTCGAAGCACACATCGATGCCGAGGTATCGGTGGCGATCTAAGGCACTTTAGTTTTGACGCGTTTTCTTGACGCGAGCCGGTATCCACCTCGCGTGAAAACGCTATGGTTGCCTCGGCGCCTTGCCCGCTCTATCAAACGTTCCTGGAATAGGCCGGCTTACGGCATCGGCGGGCACTTCGGACGTTTCATGCGTTTCACCTCCCTGGTTGTCGAACTGATCCGCGCCCGGCCGCGGCTGGTGGTCTGGCTCGTGGTGCTGCTGCAGGCGGCCATGTGGCTGATCCTGCCGATGGTGCTCTATCGCAGCCCGCCCGGCGATATCGCCACGATTCTGGCATTCGGCAGGGAATATCAGGTCGGAACCTATTTCGGCCCGCCGCTGGCGTTCTGGCTTGCCGACATCGCCTACCGTGCCGTCGGCAATCATGTGTTCGGCGTCTATCTGCTGGCGCAGATCTGCGCGGTCGTGACCTTCTGGAGTTTCTATCAACTCGCGCGCGCCATCGTCGGCGGCCAGCAGGCGGTGCTTGCGGTGCTTCTGAGCATGACGGTGGTGGCCTTCAGCTCGCCCGGCGTCGAGTTCGGGCCGCTGGTGCTGGCGCGGCCGCTATGGGCGCTGTTGCTGCTGCACTCCTGGCGATTGATCGGCCAGAACCGGCGCAGCGCCTGGTTCGCATGGTCGATCGAGGCAGGATTGTTGCTGCTGACGACGTCGGCTGCACTCGGGCTGCTGTTGGTGATCGTCGGATTTTTCGTCGCCACGGCGCGCGGGCGGCGTCTATTGATGTCACTCGATCCGCTTTATGCGCTGCTGGTGATCGTCGTATTGGTGCTGCCCTATCTGATCTGGGTCCTTCGCGCCGACGTGCTGGCGATGCCGCCCTGGCCGGCAATCGATGATCTCACCGGCAGGGCGACGCACTGGGGCGGGCTGCTCGGCGGCCTGTTGCTGGCGATGGCCGGCATCGTGGTGCTGGCGATCCTCAATTCAGGCTGGTTTGCCCGCAACGCCGAGGAAGCGCCGATCATCTTCCGGCCGCGGGTCGATCCGCTGGCGCGCGAGTTCGTCTACACGTTTGCAATCGCTCCGGCGCTGTTTGGCAGCCTGATCGCGGGCGTGTTCAACCTCGATCGTGTCACTGGCGGCGCCGGCGTTGCGCTGCTGATGTCGGGGCTCGCCGTGATCGTGGCGACCGGCGATCTGATCTATCTGCGGCGCCAGCGGCTGCTGCGCACGGTCTGGGCCGCGGCGCTCGTCGCGCCTGCAATCGCTGCGATCGCGGCGACGCTGTTCCTGCCCTGGACCACCAGCGCCGAACTGCCAACCGCACTGCCGGCGCGCGCCATCGCGCATTTCTTCGGTGACAATTTTGAGCGGCGCACCAACCAGCGGCTGCGCGCGGTCGCCGGCGATCCGCAACTGGCGAGCTTCATTGCGCTGGATACCGGGCGTCCGCATCTGTTGCTCGACGCCACGCCCGAGAGGACGCCGTGGCTCTCGGTCGCGAAGTTCAATGAAACCGGCGGCGTCGTGGTCTGGCGCGCCTCCGACACCTCAGGCACGCCGCCGCCTGAGATCGCGGCGCGGTTTCCCGGTATCGTGCCGGAAGTGCCGCGCGCGTTCGAATGGATGGTGAACGGCAGGCAGCCCTTGTTGCGCGTCGGCTGGGCCATCGTGCGGCCGAAGGTGCAATAGGTCTGCTGGAATAGGGGCGTGAGATGGATTTGAATCCACCTGCAGGTTCGAAAATTTCGGTGTCCTACGAAGGTGGCAACCCAACCATCATCATCCCGTCGGCAGCCAGTTCATCGCGGTATTTCGGAGGTGCCTTCCTGCTGTTCTGGTTGGGCGGCTGGGCGATGGGCTTCCAACACGCCGTCTCGGAAATTCTATCCGGAAAGGGTAGTGCGTTTCTCGTATTCTGGCTCGGTGCCTGGACCATCGGAGGCCTCATGGCGGGCTACACCGTGTTCCGGATATTTCGTCCTCCGGTTTCCGAGACGCTGGAATTGAAGCGTACCGGCATTGCCTACGATTCCGGAATCTCGCCACCCCAATTCGATTCATGGAATAAAATTCGTAACACCAGTGATCGCTGGAAATCTGCCTTCCCAAGACGCGTCAGCGCCGAACTCGATCGGCGACAGCTCCAATCGCTGCGGCTGAGGGAAACCGAAGCGGGCAACCGCTTGACCGTCGATGTCGATGCGGAGCGTATCGACATCGCGTCCGGTGCGAGCGAAGTCGAACGCGAGTGGCTGGCGCGCTTGCTGGCGAGCCGTTATGCGCTTCCACAGATATCGGCGAACGCTTCCGGCAACGAACCTTGACGCAATGGCTAGTTGCCGAGCGCCTTCGCGATGGCGCGCAGATCCTGCCAAGTCATCCGCTTGTACGAAGGCGAGCGCAACAGATAAGCCGGGTGGAACGTTGCGATGGCGCGGATGGTGCGGGTGCCGGTGTCGTAATCAAGCCATTTGCCGCGGGTCTTCATGATGCCCTCGCGGGTCGACAGCAACGTCTGCGTCGAGGGATTGCCCAGCGTCACCAGCACGTCGGGATTGACCAGTTCGATCTGGCGCTGAATGAACGGCAGGCAGATCTGGGTTTCCTGCGGCGTCGGCGTGCGGTTGCCGGGCGGCCGCCACGGAATCACGTTGGCGATATAAGCCTTGCTGCGGTCGAGCCCGATCGCCGCGATCATGCGGTCGAGCAATTTGCCGGAACGGCCGACGAACGGCAGGCCCTCGATATCCTCGTCACGTCCGGGGGCTTCGCCGACGAACATGATGCGCGCCTGCGGATTGCCGTCGGAGAACACGAGCCGTGTTGCGGTGTGCTTGAGCGCGCAGCCGTCGAAATTCTCGAGCAGCGCGCGCAGCGCCTCCAATGACGGCGCGGTTCGTGCCGCTTCCCGCGCCGAGGCGATCGCAGCTTCCGGCGCCGGTGCTATTTCGCTGCGCGAAACTGCCGGCGCTGCCGCGGGTGTTTGCCGGAGCAATCGTTGTTCTGGGATCTCGCGCGGCGCGGCGATGGTAGCGCTGTCGGGCTCGGCAAGCCGGTCGACCGGCTCATCGGCCAGCGCGCAATCGACCCCGGCCTCGAGATAAAAGGCCAGCAATTGCTGAATCGTAGGGGCTCGTTCGGGCGTGGGGTTCATTATGCCAATCTATATAGCGTTTTCGAGCGAATTGGGTACCGGTTCGCGTAAAGAAAACGCGTCAAAACAAAAGACTAGAGCCCGGTTCTGATCTAATCAGAACCGAACAGGCTCTAGGATGAATTGGATTGCCGCGAAACGCCTTACATTTCATTTCCATGGTTGTTCTCGACGCAAAAATCGGAAACAAACGATCTTTAGAGCCGTTCTCAACCGGGCTGAGACCAGAACATGAGCACCGAAGAATTACCGCCGCGTGAGTCCATGGAATTTGACGTCGTGATCGTCGGCGCCGGGCCGTCAGGCCTGTCGGCTGCGATCCGGCTCAAGCAACTCAACGCCGACCTCAACATCGTCGTGGTGGAGAAGGGCTCTGAAGTCGGCGCGCATATTCTCTCGGGCGCCGTGATCGATCCGGTCTCGCTCGACAAACTGGTTCCAGACTGGCGCGAGGATGCGGATTGTCCGCTGAAGACGCAGGTCAAGACTGACCGCTTCTACTGGGCGACCGAGCAAGGCTGGTTCCGCCTGCCGAACTTCATCATGCCGCCGCTGATGGACAACCATCACTGCTATATCGGCTCGCTCGGCAATGTCTGCCGCTGGCTGGCGCCGAAAGCCGAAGCGCTCGGCGTCGAGATCTATCCGGGCTTTGCCGCCGCCGAAGTACTCTACGACGACAAGGGCGCGGTGCGTGGCATTGCGACCGGCGACATGGGCATCGCCAAGGATGGCAGCCACAAGGATTCCTACACCCGCGGCATGGAGTTGCTCGGCAAGTACACGCTGTTTGCCGAGGGCGCGCGCGGCTCGCTGTCGAAACAGCTGATCGCGAAGTACCAGCTCGATGCTAATAGCGAGCCGCCGAAGTTCGGTATCGGGCTCAAGGAAGTCTGGGAAATCGATCCTGCGAAGCATCAGAAGGGCCGGGTGCAGCATACGCTCGGATGGCCGCTGAACGACAAGACCGGCGGCGGGTCGTTTCTCTATCACTACGACGACAACAAGGTGGCGGTCGGCTTCGTCGTGCATCTGAACTACATCGACCCGTATCTGTCGCCGTTCGACGAATTCCAGCGCATCAAGACTCATCCCGATATCCGCGAATTGTTCGAGGGCGGCAAGCGACTGGCCTACGGCGCGCGCGCCATCACCGAGGGCGGGTACCAGTCGGTGCCGCGGCTCTCTTTCCCGGGCGGTGCGCTGATCGGCTGCGCCGCGGGCTTCGTCAACGTGCCGCGCATCAAGGGCGTCCACAATGCGATGGGCTCGGGCATGCTCGCCGCCGAACACGTCAATGCCGCGCTCGGCGCGGGACGCGCCAATGATGAGCTCGTCGACTATGAGAACGCCTGGCGCTCGTCTGCGATCGGAAAGGACCTGTTCAAGGTCCGTAACGCCAAGCCGTTGCTGTCGAAGTTCGGCAACCTGCTCGGAACGCTGCTTTCCGGCTTCGACATGTGGTGCAATACGCTCGGCTTCTCGCTGTTCGGCACCCAGTCGCACGCCAAGCCCGACCGCAAGACGCTCGATCCGTCCCAGCAGCACCAGCCGATCGTCTATCCGAAGCCGGACGGCAAGATTTCATTCGACAAATTGTCGTCGGTGTTTATGTCCAACACCAACCATGAGGAGGACCAGCCGGTTCACCTCAAGGTCGCCGACATGAACCTGCAGAAGACGAGCGAGCACGACGTGTTCGCCGGCCCTTCCAACCGCTATTGCCCGGCCGGCGTCTACGAATGGGTCGAGGAGACCTCCGGTCCGCGCTTCCAGATCAACGCCCAGAACTGCGTCCACTGCAAAACCTGCGACGTAAAGGACCCGAACGGCAATATCACCTGGGTTCCGCCGGAGGGCGGCGGCGGCCCCAATTACGAGGCGATGTGACCACGATTGCGTGAGTTAATGGCCGATGCCTGCGCCGGTGGCCGGGTAATCCCGGCACCGGCCACGATACCGCCACACTACAAGCGTCTTCGGGGGGCTATGGGCCAAATCGGCGGGATTATCGGCGGCCCCTTTGGCGCTTTGGGGGCCTCTGCCAATCGATTCGCCACCCCGTATCCTTGCGGTTGAACGCCAAAAGCGGCATTGTCGCTGGGCCTTGATGCCGCCGCGTGTGTCCGCATTCGAGCGATCGAAAAGATCCCGCTACAAATCCTGGAGCTAGGCGAACCGTGATGCTTTCCACTCGTTTCAATCGCTGGACGATCGCCGCTGTTACCGTCGCCGCCCTTGCCGGCCCAGGCGCGCTCCTGGCGCAGACGCCCGAGCATACCGGCGACAATTCGGCGCAGTTTCCGAGCAAGAGCGATCTGAAAGGGCTGACCACGTCCGGCAGCTATCTGGCGGCCCGCCATGCCAGCGTCGAACGCGATGCCAATTCGGCGGCGGCGTTCTATCGCTCGGCGCTGCGCACCGATCCGAAGAACAACGAGTTGCTCGACCGCGCCTTCATCTCTTCGCTCGCGGATGGGGACATCGATGAGGCCGTCAAGCTCGCCGACCGCATCCTGACGCTGGATAAATCCAACCGCGTGGCACGGCTGGTCGTCGGCGTCCGCGACCTCAAGCAGAAAAAATACGCGACCGCGCAGATCAACATCAATCAATCGATCCGCGGACCGATCACTGACCTGGTCGCGACGCTGCTGTCGGGCTGGGCCAGCTTCGGCGCGGGGGACTCCAAAGCGGCGGTCGCCAACATCGACAAGCTGACCGGGCCGGAGTGGTATCCGATCTTCAAGGACCTGCACACCGGCATGATCCTGGAACTCGCCAACAAGGAAAAAGAAGCCGGCACGCGCTTCGAGCGCGCCTACAAGCTCGACGATTCCATGCTGCGCGTGTCCGACGCCTATGGGCGCTGGATGTCGCGCAACAAGGATTCTGCGGCGGCGGTCGGCATCTACGAGGCGTTCGACAAGAAGCTTCCGCGGCATCCGCTGGTACAGGAGGCGCTGCGCGAGACCAAGGCGGGCAAGAAGCTGCCGCCGCTGATCGAATCGGCGCAGGCCGGTGCCGCCGAGGCGCTGTACGGCATCGGGGCCACGCTGACCCGCCGCGGCGGCGAGGATCTGGCGCTGGTCTATCTGCAGCTCTCGCTTTATCTGCAGCCCAATCATGCGCTGGCGCTGCTGTCGCTCGCCGATCTCTATGAATCGGTGAAGAAGCCTGCGATGGCGATCAAGGTCTATGAGCGGATGCCGGCGAGTTCGCCGCTGAAGCGCAACTCGCAGATCCAGCTTGCCACGAACCTCGACGCTGCCGATCGCAGCGAACAGGCGATCAAGATCCTGAAGGACGTCACCGCCGAGGACCCCAAGGACATCGAAGCCATCATGGCGCTCGGCAACATCGAGCGCGGCCGCAAGAAATTCGGTGATTGCTCGACGACCTACTCCAAGGCGATCGACGTGATGCCAGGGGTGACCGACAAGAACACCTGGGTCACCTACTATTATCGCGGCATTTGCGAGGAGCGCTCCAAGCAGTGGAGCAAGGCCGAGGCCGACATGCGCAAGGCGCTCGAGCTGCAGCCCGAGCAGCCGCATGTACTGAACTATCTCGGCTATTCCTGGATCGATCAGGGCATCAATCTCGACGAAGGCATGAAGATGATCAAGCGCGCCGTCGATCAGCGTCCTGACGACGGTTACATCGTCGACTCGCTGGGCTGGGCGTTCTACCGCATCGGTAATTTCGAGGACGCGGTGAAGAACCTCGAGCGCGCGATTGATCTGAAGCCCGAGGATCCCACCATCAACGATCATCTCGGCGACGCCTACTGGCGCGTCGGCCGCACGCTGGAAGCCAAATTCCAGTGGGCCCATGCCCGCGACCTGAAGCCCGAGGCGGAAGAATTGCCGAAGATCGAGGCCAAGATCGCCAACGGTCTGCCCGAGGACACTTCGAATGCGGCTTCCGCCGACAAGAAAAAAGAAGACGGCAAGGGCGGGTAGCGCATGATCCGGAAAAGTGGGCACCGGTTTTCCGGAAAGATCATGCGCAGATAGAACGAGGCTGATCGAAGGCTTTGGGGGGCGTGTTCGGTAATGCCGGCGTTGATTGATGAGGGGCGTGCCAAGGTCAACCTGACCTTGCGGGTGGTTGGCCGCCGCACCGACGGTTTTCATGATCTGGAAAGCGTGGTGGCGTTTGCCGACTGCGCAGATCGCCTGACGTTGACGCCGGGCTCCGAGCTGACATTGCAAATGTCCGGACCGCTGGCGCAGGCCTGCGGCGAGACCTCGGACAATCTGGTGCTGAAGGCGACGCGCCTGCTGGGTGAGCGCGTGCCCGGCCTGAAGTCCGGAACTTTCACGCTCGAAAAAGTATTGCCGGTTGCGGCCGGCATCGGTGGCGGTTCGGCCGATGCGGCGGCGGCCCTTCGGCTATTGGCAAAATTGAACGACCTGGCGCTCGACGACGAGCGGCTGCTCGAGGTTGCGCTTGCGACCGGGGCCGACGTGCCGGTCTGCCTTGCCTCGCGCGCCTGCGACATGACCGGTGTCGGCGAGACCCTGACGCCGCTGAGCTTGCCGATCCTGCCTTGCGTGATGATCAATCCCTGCGTTCCCGTTCCTACCAAGGACGTGTTCACCGCGCTCGGCCTGCGTAACGGCGAATTGCTGGTCGGCGCCACCGATATTTTCCGCGGCACCGACTGGCCGGAAGCCGGCGCCTCGGTCGAGGACTGGGTCGAAGTGCTGGCGGCCAGCACCAACGATCTGGAAGCCCCGGCGACCCGCATTCAGCCCGTCATCGGCGAAGTGATCGCGGCCCTCAACGCCACCAATGGCGCCTGGCTGGCGCGGATGTCGGGCTCGGGCGCGACCTGTTTTGCGATCTATGAAAACACCGCCGACGCTGGCCGTGCCGCGGAGAAAATCCGCCGCGATCATCCGGGTTGGTGGGTGCACGCGGGCACGTTGAGCTAGGCTCGCGGTTGCGCTTCGTAGGGTGGGCAAAGCGAAGCGTGCCCACCATTTCAAAAATGACGGTGTTGATAGATGGTGGGCACGGCGCGAGTGCGCCTTTGCCCACCCTACGAATTGCGACTGAGCTAGTTGGCAGGCCGCCGCACCAGCGCCAGCGAAACACCAAGCCCGGCGATGAACAGCCCCGAGCCCTGCCGCAGGCGTTGCACGAGACGGGGCCGGCGCACCAGGCCCGCACGCGCTGACGCTGCCATCGCCACCACGACGAAATCAGCGAGGGTGTTGAGCAATACCGAAATCAGGCCGAGCGCTGCGAATTGCAGGGCAGGGTGACCGCCGGCGGTGTCGATGAACTGCGGAATGAAAGCCAGAAAAAACGCGGCGGTTTTCGGGTTGAGGGCTTCGACCAGCACTCCTTCCCGAAACGCCTGCTGCGCGCTGGCCGGGCTGATCGCCTCCACCATCTGCTGCCGGCCCTCGCGAAACGTCCGGATGCCAAGCCAGATCAGATAAAGCGCACCGGCGAATTTGAGCGCCGTGAAAAGTTCGGCACTGGCCAGGATGATCGCTGACACGCCGAGCGCGCCCGCGATCACATGCACGAGCCCGCCAAGCGCGGTCCCCAAGGTCGAGGCGATGCCGGTCTTGCGGCCGCCGGACAGGGTTCGTGCGGCGACATAGAAAATACCCGGACCGGGAACGGCGGCGATGATCAGCGCGGCGGCGAGGAAGAGGGAAAAATTCGTGCCGGTCATTTAGTGCGACCCTGCTGTAGGATGGGTAGAGCGCAGCGAAACCCATCACCTATCCGCAGGAACGCAACTGATGGGTTTCGCTGAGTTTATCATCGGGCGCGCATTCGCGCGACCCGGTGGCTCTACCCATCCTACGAAGAGGTACGAGCCCTCAATGCGATCTTGCCAGGCAGAACGCCACGACCTGCTCGAGTGCGGTCTTCATCGGGGAGGCCGGAAACAGCGCCAGCGCATCGACAGCCATTGCACCATAATGATGGGCGCGGCTGATCGTGTCTTCCAGTGCGCGATGCTTGGTCATCAAGCCGATGGCGTGATCGAGATCATTGGCGCCGATCTCGCCGCGCTCCAGCGCC
>Ga0307515_10013403_pt1 | contig 15327 bp, 16 predicted proteins | sample 17_EM_MG_FD_194513 | JGI IMG/M metagenome (GOLD analysis project Ga0307515, IMG submission 194513) | Populus trichocarpa ectomycorrhiza microbial communities from riparian zone in the Pacific Northwest, United States - 17_EM | ecosystem: Host-associated > Plants > Roots > Unclassified | place... | reverse complement strand
GGTTCGAACCGCACCCGGTGCTTCTCGCCCATGGTTGCTTCTCGCCCCTGCTCAGCGGGCGGGGCGGCCGGCCGGCCCACCGCGGATGTAGTTGGCGTGGAACGCTTCGCGCTCCGCCGGCGACATCTCGTTCAGCAGCACGTTCGGGCTCAGCAGCGGGCCCATCCGGCGCAGGTGGTCGAGCGTCCACATCTTCGACGGGTCGAGGTTGAGGTGCGGCTGGGCCACCAGCGTCTTGCCGTCGTCGCGGACGAAGCCCATGTCGGAGACCACGTCGGCCCAGTTCCAGCCGTGGTAGAGGGTCTCCCACTCGCGGGCGCCGATCAGCTGGCCCATGTTGGGCGTCTCGCGGCCCTGGTAGGTGGGCCGGAACGCCTCGACGTCGGTCCACCGGCAGGCCTCGTGGCAGTAGGTGCGCCACTGCCCGTTGACCTCGGCCATCACCATGTCCTCGCGGACCAGGCAGGGCACCATGCAGACCCAGCAGCGGTGCGGATACTGGTAGTCGACGTCCTCCGCGACGATCGGGTGGTGCCCGTTCGGCGTCGAGAGCCGGTTGTACTGCTCCCACCACTTGCCGTACCGGTCATACCAGCCCGGGTACTTGAACTCGAACCACTCGAAGTCCTTGTCGGTCATCGGGTCGATCCGCCAGTAGTTGGCCAGCCAGCCGGTCGCGAAGAACTGGGCCACCTCGTGTACGTAACCCTTGTTCCAGATCTGGTTCCACGCCTCCTCGATCAGGTCGTGCGGGATCACCAGGCCGTACTTCTCCAGCGGCACGAGGTAGCTGCGGTAGTAGTCGTCGTAGATCCACCGGCGCCACATCTCGGCGTACGATTCGCGGTCCTTGCGGCGGTCCTTCGTGCCGTACTCGATGAAGGTGCCGATCGCCGCGTCCACCACCCGGTGGTTGTTCCACCAGGCGTAGCGCAGATCGCGCTCGAGCAGTTGGTGGTTGCCCTCGTCGGAGAGCGCCATCAGCAGCGTCGCGTAGCCGTTGCTGATGTGCCGCGACTCGTCGGACTGCACCGAGTGGAACACCGTGGGCAGCAGGTAGTCGCCGTTCGCGGCGGCCTCGGCCGGCATCGCGACGAACAGGGTGTTGGTGAACGCCGTCTCGGCGACGATCGTCAGATAGATGCTCGCCGCGGTGATCGCGTCGCCGGTGATGAAGCCCTCGGCGAACTGCCGCCCGATGGTGCCGCAGTAGTCGTTCTGGAAGTTGCGGAGGCTGCTGTTGAAGCCCGCGGGGTCGATGTAGTTGTTCATGTACAGGCGCTTGAGGTTCTGCTGGATCGTCGAGTGCCGGACCTCGTCGATCATCTGGATCGCCTGGCCGTTGTGCAGTTCCGGGTTGGGCACCGTACGGAACAGCAGCGGCATCGCGCGGGCCGCCGAGATCTCCGGCAGCGGGATGATCGACAGGAACAGCTTCTGCCACTCGAGCCAGCGCTCCTGCACCTGGCGGAACATGTTGCCGCGGATCGCGCCGTCCGACGCGCCGTACACCCGATGGTCCTTCTCCTCCTGCATCGGGAAGTAGGAGCGCAGCACCTGCTTGAGCGGGTCCTTCTTCTGCGCCTTCCGGAAGGTGTAGTCGGTCCCGTATTGCGACACCGGCTCGTGGTACATCGGTTCCCAGGACAGCTCCTGGATCTTCTGATGAGCCCTGGCCACGCTCTGCCGACTCATGGGTCACTCCTCACCGTTGGCCGTGCGTCATGCGACGGATCACACCCCAGGTCGGAGCTGGCTGCGGTCTCACATTGAGTCAGTGCTGCTTCCGATGCCTGGTCCTTCGGACGGCGCGGAGAACCCAACGCCGTTGGCGTGGTCAAATACAGCCGCGCGAATCTCGGCGAGGTGGCGCTTGACGTTCTCGCCTACCTGGCGGTCGCCTTCGGGGGCCGGCTCGATGCCGAGTGCCCGCAGCAATTCGGCGGCCGGCGTCCCCGGATCGGCGCCGCCCAGCGTCGGATGCAGGCCCTGCGCCGCCAGGTGGTGGAAGACCACGTTGACGACACTCCATGGATTGAACGACTCGCGCGCCGGCTCCATCGCCCGAGTCCACACCCGCGGCGGCGGTCTGGGGTCTCAACATGAGACGGATCGAGCAGCCCCTACGCGTAACGTGTAACGCGGACGTAACCAGAGCGTGCTCCGCTGCCCGGCGCACGCGTCAGCGGACAAGGGGGTCCGCCCATGCCGCCCGGTTCGACGCAACCCAGCGAGATCGCCGGCAGTGACAAGCTGGCGAAGACCCGAGAGCAGTTCCTGACCGCCGAGGCTATCGACCCCAACCAGGTCCGCGACGCGATCCTGGCGTCGTGGTGGCGTTCGCGGCGCTGGAATGTGGCCGCCGACCGGCTCGACCTGACCTATCTGAGCGATCCGGATCTGGACACGCCGCTGACCCGCAGCGCGCTGCCCGTGCTGCGGCACCTGCGCGAGCACCTCGACGGCCAGCCGATCAGCATCATCCTCACCGACCCGGCCGGGCTCGTGCTGACCCGGATGGACGCCGGCCGCGATCTCGACGCGCACCTGGACCGGGTGAACCTCTCCCCCGGCTTCAGCTACGCCGAGGAGTTCGTCGGCACCAACGGCATCGGCACCGCGCTCGAGGGCGGCCGGCCGATGCAGGTCTTCGGCCACGAGCACTACGCCGAGAATCTCGAGGATCTGGCCTGCGCCGGCGTGCCGATCCATCACCCGATCTCCGGCAAGACGGTCGGCGCGGTCGACCTCACCTGCTGGCGCAAGGACGCCGACCCGCTGTTGCTCATCCTCGCGAAGACCACGGCCGGCCAGATCCAGCAGGCCCTGCTGACCGACAGCGGCATCCGCGAGCTCGAGCTGCTCCAGGAGTACCTGCGCACCTGCCGCCGCACCGCCGGGATCGTGTTCGCGCTCAACAACGACGTGGTGATGATGAACGACACCGCCCGGCAGGTGCTCGACCCGGCCGAGCAGTCGGTGCTGCTGGCCCAGGCCGCCGAGACGCTGGCCGGCCGCAACCCGACGGCGTCCGTCGTGGTCGACCTGCCCAGCGGCGTGCAGGCCCGGATGTACTGCCGGCCGGTGCGCGGCGAGGCCCGGTTGGCCGGCGGCGTCGTGCACGTCAAACTCTCCGAGCGCGGCGTACGGGCCCGCGCCGAGACCGCCACCGCGCCGCGGACGTTCCTGCCGGGCCTGGTCGGCTCGGGGGCGCTCTGGCTGCGCGGCTGTCACCAGGTGCAGTCGGTCTACGACGCCGGCGAGTGGCTCGCGCTCGAGGGCGAGGCGGGCGTCGGGAAGCTGGCCGTCGTCCGCGCGGTCCACCAGCACCGCAACCCCGGCGCGCACTTCGCGGTGCTGGACGCGGCCGCCGCCGGGGAGCACGGGTGGCTCGCCGAGGTGCAACGGGAACTGTTCGACGGCGCCGGCTCGCTGGTGATCCAGCACGTCGACAAGCTCAGCAGCGGCCGGTTGCGGTCGCTGTCCCGGCTGCTGTCGCAGGCCCGATCGACCACCCCGGCGCCCTGGGTCGCGGTGACTCTGAGCCAGCGCCACGACGGCGATGAGCTGGCCGGGCTGCTGCGGTTCTTCCCGAGCACCGTCGAGCTGCCGCCGCTGCGGCACCACGTCGAGGACGTACAGTCGCTGGTGCCGGTCTTCCTGTCGCGGCTGGTCACCGACGGCCGGTTGGTCTGCTCGAGCGAGGCGATGCAGTTGCTGGCGCGCTCGAGCTGGCCGGGCAACACCGAGCAGTTGTGGCAGGTGCTGCGGCAGATCGTGCAACACCGGCGCAGCGGCGCGATCCAGCCCGCCGACCTGCCGCCCGAGTGCCGCACGGTCAGCCGCCGGATGCTCAGCCCGCTGGAGGCGATGGAGCGCGACGCGATCGTCCGCAGCCTGCACGACTGGGACGGCAACAAAATCAAGGCCGCGGGCTCGCTGGGCATGTCCCGCGCGACGATCTACCGCAAGATTCACGAGTACGGCATCGTGGCGCCCACCACCTGACCGCTCGCGCCGGCCTGCCCGGGTGTCCGCAACCCGGCAGCGAAGTCGCGCCCGTCGATGGAGCATCGGGGGATGGTGGCGAGCGGGTTGTCGGTCGGGGTGGTCGGTGCCGGCATCGGCGGCCTGACCGCCGCGCTGTGCCTGCTGCGGGCCGGGTTGGACGTGCACGTGTACGAGCAGGCGTCGCGGTTGGCCGAGGTGGGCGCCGGCGTGCAGATCAGCCCGAACGCGTCGCGGGTCCTGCACCAGCTCGGCCTGGCCGAGTCGCTCGCCGCAACCGGGGTGAAGCCGCTGGCCTGGCACCAGCGCCGCTGGGACGACGGGCGCACGCTGCTGCGCGCGCCGCTGGCCGAGGAGCTCGAAGCGACCTTCGGCTTCCCGCACTATCAAATGCACCGCGCCGACCTGCTGGCGGCGCTCACCGCGGCGATGCCCGCCGAGCGGATCCACCTCGGGCACCGGCTGACCGGCCTGACCGACCAGCAGGCGAGCGTGCGGGCCCGATTCGCCAACGGGCACCGAGCCGAGTTCGACGTGCTGGTGGGCGCGGACGGGATCCACTCCGCGGTACGGCAAGAACTGTTCGGCGCCGAGGATCCGCGGTTCACCGGGTGCGTCGCCTACCGGGCGGTGGTGCCGGCCGAACGGCTGCGGCACCTGGATCTGGAGGTGACCGCGCAACTCTGGCTCGGACCGGGCCGGCACTTCGTGCACTACTTCATCCGCGCCCGGCGGCTGGTCAACTTCGTCGCGGTGGTCGAGCACGACGAGTGGACCCGCGAGTCGTGGACCGATCGCGCCGAGATCGCCGACGTGCTGGCCGCGTACGCCGGCTGGCACCCCCAGGTCTTCCAGATCATCGGCGCGGCGGACGAGACGTTCGTCTGGGCGCTGTTCGACCGGCCGCCGCTGCCCCGCTGGTCGGCCGGGCGGGCGACCCTGCTCGGCGACGCCGGCCACGCGATGCTGCCGTTCATGGCGCAGGGCGCCGCGCAGTCCGTGGAGGACGGCGCCACCCTCGCCGCGTGCCTGCGGCGGGTCCGCTCCGCCGAGGTGCCGGCCGCTCTGCGCCGGTACGAGCAAGCACGTCTGCCCCGCACCGCCCGCCTGCAAACGATGTCGGCGGGCAACAAGACCCGCTTCCACCTGCCGGACGGGCCGGCCCAACGGGAACGCGACAGCCAGATGGCCGCCGGCTCGGCGGCCTGGTCGCTCAACGCCCTCGACTGGCTGTACGACCACGACGCGGCCCAGCCTGGTACATCTGAAGCATGCCGACGCCCAGCACACCCGCCGATCACCGGAGGCCGGTGATCCTGGTCCATGGCCTGTGGCACCAGCCGCGCCATTTCGACGAGGTCACGCGGCGGCTACGACAGGCCGGGGTGGAGGTAGCCGTCCCGGAGCTCCATCGCGGATCACTGGCCGCCGACACGGCCGCCGTGCAACAGGTCGTCGACGCGATGGGCCGGCCGCCGATCGTCCTGGGCCATTCCTACGGCGGTTCGGTGATCACCGGCCTGACCGGCATAAGCCACCTGGTCTACCTGGCCGCCTTCGTCCCCGCCGAGGACGAGAGCGCCGCCGCCCTCGGCGGACCGCACCTCATCGACGCCATCGTCCGCCGGCGCCCGGACGGGCAAACCGAGCTCGACCCGGCACGCGCGGTGCCCGTCCTCTACGGCGACTGCCCGCCGGACAAGGCAGCCGAGGCCGTCGCCCTGCTGCGGCCCCAGGCTCGCGGTCACGGCCGGGGCATCCCGGAACGCGCGGCGTGGCGCACGGTTCCCTCCACCTATGTCATCTGCACCGACGACCACGCGATCGATCCGGCCATCCAGCAACGGCTCGCGACCAGATGCGGGTCCATCGTGAGCTGGCCGACGAGCCACTCGCCGTTCTGCGGCAGGCCGGAACTGGTCGTCGATCTCCTGTCCAATGACGCTTCTTTCGGGCTAACCTGATCAGCTCTTTCCACCCATCCTTCAGTTGACTACGAGCTGGTTCCCCGCATTTGATCATTAGTCGGTGAAATTAGCACCGCGCAGCGCACTGCGTTTTCCTGCCGATGGTGGTGTGATCGTTTCTTGCGTTCGCCATTGCGATTTTCCTGATGATTTGTTGTTTACGCCAGCGTTGGGCGGGTGGCCAAATGGAGCCGATTACTTTGACCGTGGCGACCGCACTGCTGAGTGCGGTCGCAACCGATTCGTGGGAGCACGCGAAGTCGGCCGTGGTGGGGCTTTGGCGCCGGGCGCGTCCCGACCAGGCCGAGTCGGTCGAGTCGGATCTGGTGCGGGCGCGGCAGCAGGTGCTGATCGCGCGCGCCGAGCACGCCGTCCAGATCGAGGACGTGGTGCGGGCCGAGTGGCAGGCCCGGCTGCAGTCGCTGCTGGTCACCCACCCCGAGGTGGGCGAACTCTTGCGGGAGATCGTGCGTAGCCGCTGGGCCGGCGGTCCGGAAGACGTACAGCGCGCACCGGTCGTGTCCGTGAAAGCGCGAGCATCGGACTTCAGCCGGGTCTACCAGGCGGGCGGCGATCTGCACATCCACGGACAATGACCTCCGACGAACGGCCGGTGGCCGCGCTATCGCGTTTGCCGGGCCACTGTCCGTCGGCGGAGCCAGCTGAAGTAGGCGCCGAGCGCCACATACAGCGCGATGAACGAGACGCCCGACGTGCGCTCGTGCTGCGGTGGGTGACCGAAGAGCATCGCGGTGACCAGAAGCGCCGTGTAGCCGCCCAGAACGGAGACGATAGCCGTGTCCGAGCCGGCCCAGCGGATCGCCGCCGCGCCGGCACCTCGGCGCGCCTGCGACGTGAGCTCCCACCCCAGGACCGAGGTGGCCGCGACCGTCAGCAGGAACCTCGGCACCGTCAACCAGGGATCGGACACATCCTCGAACAGATCGGCGCCCCAGCCCGCCGCCAGCAAACCGAAGATCACAATCCGGGAGACCCGGCCGTCGGTCACTGCGGAGCTGGTCGCCGTCAAGGTCACGCTGCATCCCAACTTCGCATGTCGTGGCGGGCGGTCAAGGCAGTACAGCACCCCGGGCCCGGCGTTAGGAAGTCTCAGGCGGCGAAACAGTCGATGGCTGTTGCGAGGTCGTCCCCGGTCAGGGGCTGCTGCATGTCGCTGAGGACTCGCGCCGCGGCCGGGAGGGCACGCTGCTGGTTGGTGAGGAGAACGCTTACGTACTCCTTGTCGGGAATCATGACCATCGCGGCCCGGTATCCCGGCAACCGCCCGTTGAGATACATCTGGCCGGTGGGGCCGAGCGCCCAGCCGAGGCCGTAGGCCATCGGGTCGTCCGGGGCGGTGCGCCGCTGGCGGGTCTGCTCCAGCAGGACCCGGTCCGCGAGCAGTCCCTCGCCGAAGGCCAGGAGATCGGAAACGGACGACCACAAGCCGCCGCTGGGACGACGCGCGCGTGGGTACCGGAGCGGGGCGAGCTGGGTCGGTCCGTCCCATCCGGTGACCGGGTCGAGCGGCGTGTCGAAGCCCGTTCGGGAAAGACCCCAGGGCCCGAGCAGATTCTTCGTCAATGCTTTCTCGTACGAAGCGCCGGTGCGGGCCGCGAGGATCGCGCCGGCCAGGAAGTAGTTCCCGTTGTAGTAGGACCAGCGCGCGCCGGGCTCCCGGTCGTTCCCGGCGCGGACCACGAGCCGGGCCGCCTCGGTGAGCGCGTGCCGCCCGTCGCCCAGCGCTGCCACGGTGTCCGCGTCCACGGATTCGCGCAGCCCGGAGACCTGCCCAAGGATCTGCTCAACCGTGAGACTCGCATCGGCCCGCCAGTCGGGCGCCAGGCTTGGCAGCAGCTCGATGGCGGCGGTACGCAGCGGGATGTCGTGCTCCAGCAGCGTCCGCACGAGCGCGGCGGAGGTGAACGTCTTCGTCAGCGAAGCGATCCGAAAGCACGAATCCGAGGTCACGCTCCTTACCCCCGCTGAGGAAGAGCCCACGACCACGGCCGGTGCGTCGCGAAGATTCACGGCGAGCATCCTTCCAGCCGCCGCCACCCTTCGGCTACGCCTCAGAAAAGGTTGACGTAGTCGATCGAGAGTTGCCCACCGGGGGTATTCAAATAGATCTCAACTCGCAGGTCGGCCGTACCACCGATATCCAACGTGTTCATGACCAGCTGGAATTCGGACGAGTTCTGCACGGTAAAGGGCGTGCTGGACGCCACTCCCGTACTCAAATTCCAGATCGCGAGCGTGCCGTCGGAGCCGGTCACCGAGGTCACGTGCGCGAAACACGACACGCTTGCGGCGTTGACGCCACTGACATCCTGGCCAATGGACCCACCGCTCACCAGCGAGACGATGCTCGCAATGTTCGCGCCCGTGACCGGGGGTGGGTTGGCGCTGGGGCCGACGCTGAAAGTCACGCTGCCCGCGTGATTGATGCGATTCCAGAAGTTCGTGCCATTCTCAAAGCTGGGATTCCGTAGATACGACATCCGGCCCTCCTTCAAGTATTTACCGGGACGCCAGAATAACACCGGCAACAGCATTGCCTGGCCGAGGAAAGTGGCAGATCTACGACTGCGCACGGATGAAGGAACGCGTTTACGCCGAGCCACCAGATAACGCAAACGAATATCCGCATGCTATCCACGCCGGGTTCCAGGGGGCGAAATTCCGTGGAACGCCGCCGCCGCAGCGAGCACAATCTTGCAGGTGGATGTTCCTCGCCGTCAGGTCCGGGGCTGGTACACGGATCGCACGATCACGGTGTACCAGGCCTACTCGCCCGAGATCGCCGCGCCGGCAGTGACGGTGGGCCGGTTCGTGGCGCCGTTCAAGCGCGACCGGATGACCTGGATCAAGCCCTCGTTCCTGTGGATGATGTATCGCAGCGGTTGGGCTTCCAAGGCCGGCCAGGAGCGGGTGCTGGCTGTCGAGATCGATCGCGGCGGCTTCGAGCGGGCGCTCGTCCAGGCGTGCCTCAGCCACTACGACCGCGAGCTCTACCCCGATCGGACGGCCTGGGCGAGGCGGGTCAAGACCAGCCCGGTCCGCGTGCAGTGGGATCCGGAACGGTCGCTGCGGCTCGGGCCGTTGCCGTATCGGTCGCTGCAGGTCGGCCTGTCCGGCGAGGCGGTATACCAGTACGTCGACGAATGGACCGTCGGGATCACCGACGTCAGCGCCTTGGCACACGCCGTCCGGGACCGGCTCGCCGCGGGCGACGAAGCAGGCGCGGCCGGACTGCTACCGGTCGAACGGCCGTACCCGCTGCCGCCCGAGGTCGAGACCGTCATCGGAGCGGACTAATGTATACGAAACGCGACCTCGTCCTCGTCTATCTGGGCTCGAAGGATCGCGGCTTTGGCGGCTACTACCCCGAGTCGTCAACCTTCAACGCGGCGCTGAAGGCGTATTACGTGGCATTGCTCGACGGGCTCGAGCAGCTGTTCGGCCTGGGTCTGCAAATGGATCGCGTCGGCACGTTCGACAACCGGGTTCTGTTCATGGCGTTCGCCGCTACGGCCGATTCGTTTCTCGCCCTGCGTACGCCATGGTCTGGTTTTCTGGAGGCCGGCCTGCTGCTCGAGAAAGTCGAGGAAGCGGGACGAAACGGCCAGCGTGTCATGGCGGCGAGCCAACGCATTGACACGCTCACGGCAGAATCGCGGGAGACCCATTTGGAGATGCTCGACGCGCTTGTCGCCGCGATGCTCGGTGACCGCGCGGAGCTGACATTCCACGAGGCGGACTTGCGCGCGATCGGCGTCGACGTGGCAAAACCGGCCCCAGCCGGTCGTGGTGCTCGGGGTCGGTCGCGAGGGGCAGAGCGCTCACAACCTTTTGGCACGCCCCGACGTGGTGATCAACCTGCCCGCCGCGCATCAGTGGGAGGCCGTCGAACGCCTCGCCCCGTTGACCGGCCGGCGCCCGGTCCCGGCCGGCAAGCGTGATCGTTTCCGCTACGAGCCGGCGAAGTTCGCGGCCGCCGGGCTTCGACCACAGCCATCGGTGTACGTGCGGCCGCCGCGAGTGGCCGACTGCCCGCTGCAGCTGGAGGCGCGGGTCGCGGACATCCGCCCCGATGTCGCCGGCGACTTCCTGATCGCGCAGGCCCAGGTCCTCGCGGTGCACGCCGACGCCCGCATCGTCGTGCCGGGGACCGAGCACATCGACCCGGCGGCCTGGCATCCGTTGATCTACAACTTCCGGCACTACTTCGGCCTCGGCGACCAATTGGGGCACAGCTTCCGCTCCGAGACGCCCGCCCAGTGACGACGCCAGACCACCGATCGCCGAAGACCGCCTGGTGATCCCATCGGGCCGGGCGCTGCGGGGGCAGACCGGCGGACCGGCTCGTTCGTGCGGGTCGGTGACCTGGGCGGGTAGTGCTCAAGCTGGCCGGTCGGCTGCCGAATGTCTGCCGAGTCAGGCGTGCGAGTTGGCGCCCGGGTGGCCGGGAGGCATGGATGACACCGAGGCAGAACTCGGGCTCGACGCCGGGGTGGCGGTCGCTGGAGCGCGGCCGGTGGTCACGCATGCCGTATGTCGCGGCCGTCGCGGTCGCGCTGGCGGTTGCCGCGATACCCGCACCGTCGCGCGGGATCGATGCTCCGGGCCCCGACTTCCTCGACGGCTGCTTTCTCGACGCCGCCGCGGCGGCGCAGGCCGTCGACGGGACGATAGTGACCTGCACCTTCTTGCGTGGCGGGCCGTGGGACGCCATAGCGGCAGACACCATGGAGGCAGACGGCACGGAGGCCACGGACGAGGTTTCCTCGGAATTCGATGCGACGGAGTCGGTCGAGCCGTTCGCCGGCGCCGTGAACCTGTCCCTGCCGGTGGCGCCGGCCGTTGGCGGGAAGCCTGGCTGCGTAACCGGAGCGCGACGTCCGGTCGTCGACACGTCGATGCCCACCCTGTCGGTCGCCTTCGCCGTTCCGAGCTTGCTCTCCGAGGGCGTCACCCTCGAGTACCAGTCCCTGGACGGCGGCGCGGCGATCTTCACCGGCGATTCCGAGCCGGTCACCGATCGTCCGGTGACCTTCGATTTCAGGCCGGGCGAGTTGGCGCCTGGTGAGTCGTACCGATGGCGGGTGCGCGACGCCCGCGGCGGGTGGACGGCGGCCGGCTGGTCGGCCTGGTGCGAGTTCACGGTTGCCGCCGATGCCCTGGATCTGCGTTCGCTTGAGGACAACGACGTCGATGTCGTACTCGAACTCGGGTTGCGGCCCGAGCGGCGCTACACCGTCAGCCTGACCCGTCGGCAGTGGCGGGTCCTACTCGACGCCTTCGACCTGGAGCTGGCCGCCAGCGGTGTGATCGCCGCCAGCGGCGACGCACCGGCCGAGGCGGACGAACGGCTGCGGCAGATCGACGCGGCGATCCGGCGACAGCTCCTTGACACCACGTCACCGTCCGCCGTCACGCTGACCGGCGGCCGGTGGACCACCGTCGTGAACCAGCTGGCGGGCTCGGCGGGCCTCGCGGATGATGCGGCAGCCGAGGTGGATCCCGGCGAGATGGCCGACGGCTCGGCGTACTGGGAACTGATCGACCTGGTCTCCACCCGGTTGGGCGGGCCGCCGCACACGGCCCAGCGCTTCTTCCACTGAGCACCCGCCCGGCGACCCCGCTGAGCGCCCACCCGGCGACCCCGCCGAGCGCCCACCCGGCGACCCCGCCGGGCGGGCGGTTCGGTGCGCGGTCAGCGCTGGGTGTAGATGAAGCCGATCTTGTCGACCTCGTCGCCGGAGCGGCCGTGGAAGCCGGCGATCTGCCAGCCGGACGGCGCCGTGCGGGTCACACAGTCCGATGTAGTCGTGCCGCCGGCCAGGGTGCGGCCCAGGTTCGTGGTGAGCTTGGCGTAGAAGATCCGGGTGTTGCCGTTGTACGCAGCCCGGCACAGGTACGCGGACGTGACGTACTCGCTGCTCCCGAGCGTCAGCGACGCCGCGGTGCCGCCGGTGCCGCCGTGGCTCAGCGTGGTTCCGTTGCTCAGCGTCACACTCATCTGGTCGACCCGGGAGCCGGCGCGCAGTCCGATCGTGGTGGCGCGGGCGGCCGCCGGTACGGAATTGATGTCGTTGTAGTAATCGCCGTGCGGGCCGCCGAGCTGCTCGCTTAGCTGGAACGCCGAGTTCGTCGACCAGCTGAAGTTCACGGTGATCGGGTCGTGGTCGGAGAGCATCAGGCCGGCCGAGTCGAGGAACGCGGCGTGGTCATTGTGGTAGTCCGTCGCGTTGAGGGTGACGAACTTGCTGCCCCGGTACAGGATCTTGTCGACCACCTCGCAGGTGTCGGTGATCGCGCTCTCGTCGCAGAGCAGCGCGTCGGTGCCGGCCACCGGCGGCACGCCGGCGCGTTCGAGCTTGACCCAGGCGTCGGTGAGCCCGTTGTTGGCGACGAACGCCGCGATCGTGTCGGCCGCGCGGGTGTAGCGGGTGTTGGTGTCGCCCATCACGACGACCGCGTTGCCGGCCGAGTGGGTCGCGATGAACGAGGTCAGCTGGCTGAGGTTGTCGGCCCGGGAGGCCTCGTCGCCGTCGGAGGTACCGGCGTTGGTGTGCGCGTTGTAGAAGTCCACGTACACGCCCTCGGCCAGCCGTTCCCGCATGAAGGTGAAGCCCTTCGGTGTCAGGCAGTCCCCCGAGTCGACCTGGCAGGAGTTCCAGCCGACCCGCTCGAAGTCGTCGGAGTCGTACGCGTAGTCCGACAGCGAGTTGAGCCCGCTGCCGATGCCGGCGCCTCCGCTGGTCGCCGTCCGGTACGGGTGGGTGTCGGCGGCGTACAGATTGGCGTGGTAGTTGAAGTCTTCCTGCACGTGGATGATGTCGTAGGGGGCCAGTCGCTGGCCGATCGCGGTGGTCGCCGAGGCCCGGGGCGTGGGCGCGCTGGAGATGCCCTCGGGCAGCCCGGCGACGTTGTAGGACAGCACGTTGAAGGTGCCGGAGGCGGCCGCGGCGGGACCGGTGTCGACGACACCGATGACGAATGCCGAGCTGACCGTGGCGAGGGTGACCGTAGCGAGCCGCGCGAGAGCTGTACGCATAGAGGACTCTTTCCATCGGACCGGGACCGGTGTGGACGACACCGCCAATACGGGCTCCCCCCGGCCCGCCTACTGGACAGTAGGCATACACCCCCGCCGATCGAAAGAGGTTACCTGAGATTATTTCGCGTTCCGGAACCGTTCATGCTCGCACCATGATCAGTTAGACCCGCGGTGGTCCGGACGGCCGGTGGCCGGCCACCGACGCCGCCTGGGCCACATCGGCCACACAGGTGATGGTCGTGCCCTAACTGCTGCGCCAGCGCAGCAGCAGCCCGGCCGACGACGCCCGATTCCCCAGTGGACACACCGCCGCCTTCGACCCGAGCGATACGCGGGCGCGGTGGACCGCTCCTGCGCGCGCGGATCCTGGGTCCCGATGCTGCGAGCGGGCCAGCTGCGCGGCGCCTTCACCACCATTACGGTACGGACCGCCGGATACCGTGCCGAGTCGCGGTACACGGGCAACACCGTGTGGGTGCGCCTGCGCGCCGCCTGAAACGTCAGTCCGGGGTGAACAAGCCCTGGATGCCGACGATGATCGCGATCAAACCGAAGATCGCGAGCAGCAGCCGCAGGCCGGTGGCGACGCCCTGTCCGTCCTCGGCCTGCGGCAGCTGCCGCCCGGTCAGGCGTTCCCAGAGCAGCGCGACGCCGACGCCGATGCCGACCACTTCGAAGTGGAACAGTCGTGGCCCGGAGAACAGGTGCACGATGAGGTAGTAGCCGCCCGCCACCAACGCGACAATGCCGACCATCCAGCCGAACGACGCGACCCGCGCGGCGAACCGGCCGAGGTCGTAGCCGATCACCGGAAGCCGGCGCAGCAGTCCCATGGCGAGCAGAAAGCCGCCGACGATGTTCGCGAGGTCGAGCAGCAAAGCCATGATCACAGAAAGTCACCTCTCACCGGCCCCCGCGCGCCTGACTAGAAGAGGATGGCAGAAAACGCGTTGCCGATCATCGGTGCTCTTGCCATGCTCCGCCGCGATGACGACACAGAGCACGCTTCTGGCCCTGCACGACGCCCAGGTTCGGGGCAGCATCGCCGACCGCCTCCCGAAGAGCTGGCGGCCGTCCTGGGACGGCCCGGTCCTGCAGATCGCCACCCCCGGGCGCGGGCTCGCCTTCGCCCAGGATCTCGACGGCCTCAGCGGTGCGGAGCTGGACGCGCTCATCGGCCGGGTGCGGGACCGCGCGGCGCTGCTCGGCCAGGCGGTCGAGTGGAAGACGTACGGTCACGACCGGCGCGATCTCACCGAGCGACTGCGCCTGGCGGGATTCGCCCCCGAGGACGAGGAGACAGTCGTCATCGGTACGGCGGCCGACCTGACCACCGCCGGCGAGGACCCCGAGGGCATCACCATCCGGGCGACAACCGACCCGGCCGACCTGCACCGGATCGCGGTGATGGAATCCGAGGTCTGGAACGTCGACTGGTCGTGGCTGGCTGACGACCTGCGCGACCGCATCGAGACGGCGCCGGACAACATCGTCGTCCTGGTCGCGGAGGCCGCCGGCGAGGTGGTGTCGGCCGCCTGGCTGGTGATCATCCCCGGCACCGACTTCGGCTCGCTGTGGGGCGGCTCGACGCTGGCCCGGTGGCGCCGCAAAGGCATCTACCGGGCCCTGGTGGCCCGGCGCGCCCGGATAGCCGCCGACCAAGGCATCAAGTATCTGCTGGTGGACGCGTCCAAGGACAGCCGCCCGATCCTCCAGCGACTCGGCCTGCACGCCGTAACCACAACCACGCCTTGGGTGTGGAGCCCGGACAACTGAGCTCGATCTGCAGAGCGGCTGGTGGCGCTGCACCGGCTAATTGCGACAGACGGCCCGTTCATCGCCCACGCCCAGCGCTATCTGATCGAGGTCCGGGCGACAGGTGCCCCCCGTAAAATCTGATCAGCTCTTCCGCACGGCCTGATCAGCTGTTGATTTACCAAGGCGTTCTTCGATGGAATGCGGGGCATGACTAGACGCCTGACGGCCGGGGCCGTCGCAACCGCGACGGGTTTGGCTTTCCTAGTAAGTGTCCCGATTTCCTCTCCCGCCTACGCCGCCACCGCCAGCGAGTACACGGTCGTCGCCGGCGACGGGGTCTCGACCGCCGCCGCCGTCGCCGCGATCACCGCGGCCGGTGGCACCGTCGTCAGCAGCAACGCCGCGGTGGGCACCTACCGCGTGTCCTCGGCCGCCACCGACTTCAAGACCCGGGTCGCCGCCTCGGACGCGCTGATCGGCGCCGCGGCCCGCGAGCCGATCGGCTTCGCGCCCAAGGCCCTCGAGCAGCCG
>Ga0307515_10013401_pt1 | contig 15329 bp, 14 predicted proteins | sample 17_EM_MG_FD_194513 | JGI IMG/M metagenome (GOLD analysis project Ga0307515, IMG submission 194513) | Populus trichocarpa ectomycorrhiza microbial communities from riparian zone in the Pacific Northwest, United States - 17_EM | ecosystem: Host-associated > Plants > Roots > Unclassified | place... | reverse complement strand
GTGGCTCCATATCGCACACTGTGTGATGAATCGATTGCAGAGCTGGCAGGAGTGAGGCCTCATCTGGTCAAGAAGTGGGTGAATGATCTCAGCTCCTTACTATATCGAGACGAAGCGGCCAATGGAGGAGTTCGTGTTCGACATTTGTCAATTTCGGATTTCTTTGTCAGCGATCAGTGCTCCCATCAAGTCAACCTCGAGGATGCGAATGTGCAGCTGGGGGTTGCTTGCCTCAAGGCGATGGTCGAACAGCTCCGTTTCAATATCTGCAAGCTCGAAGATTCCCGACTTGCTAATGCGGACATCCATGATCTCCCATCGCGAATCAATGAGCACATTTCCAACACTTTGCAATATAGTTCCCTGTATTGGTCGAATCATCTTTGCTTTACTCCTGACAATGGAGATCATCGCGTGTGGGGAATGTTGAAGGGAATCTTTGAAGGATTGTATGGGATACTCTGGGTTGAAGTATTGAGTATTATGGGAATGGTACCGATTGGTGCTCCAAGCCTGCGACGAATGATCTCTTGGGCCAAGGTGAGTTCAGATCCGTGTTTCCATCTGCCAAAATGATTCCAACTTGGTGTAGAATGGCGATTCCACTGTTGTGGAGAGAATCCAGGATATTTGTCGTTTCATCATCACGTTCCACACCCCAATCTCTATCAGCACTCCGCACACCTATATTTCGACAGGACCCTTCCTACCTTCTCAGTCGCCTTTATCAAGCACCATCAGCAGGTGGTTTACTAAAACCATCAAGATGCAACGAGGGAAGTTGTTATCATGGCCAGCGCCACCGCTGCAATGGATCGGACACTCTGATGCAGTCTTATCCCTCCACCGTTCCCCAAACGGGCACATTGTCAGTGGATCTGCTGATAAGACGATACGTATCTGGGATGTCGAGACCGGTGCTCCCATCGGCAACCCACTGACCGGCCACACTGGCGATGTGGAATCCGTTGCTTACTCTCCCAATGGTCAAAACATCGCCTCTGGGTCCGGTGATACGACCATTCGGATCTGGGATGCTGATACCGGTGCTCCGGTTGGCAAGCCTCTAGAGGGGCACACAGATACGGTGTGGACTCTTGCTTTCTCTTCCAGTGGGCAGCACATCATCTCCGGATCTCGTGACAAAACCATTCGAATCTGGGATGCTGAAACTTGCACAGCAATTGGCGCACCTCTAGAGGGGCACACCAAATATGTGCGGTCTGTTGCTTACTCTCCTAATCGGCGGCATATCACCTCAGGATCTGGTGACAAGACTATTCGAATCTGGGATGCCGACACTGGTGCCGCAGTTGGTAGCCCTCTAAAGGGGCACACTCGCGGTGTGTTATCCGTTGCGTACTCCCCGGATGGGCAGTACATCGCCTCTGGATCCTATGATATGACCATTCGGATCTGGGATGCTGAGACCGGTGCTCCGATTGGCAGACCTCTTGAGGGACACACAGATGCGGTGTGGACTGTTGCTTTCTCTTCCAGTGGGCAGCACATCATCTCCGGGTCGAGTGACAAAACCATTCGAATCTGGGATGCTGAAACTGGTACAGCAATTGGCACACCTCTAGAGGGACATCTCTCATCTGTCAACATTGTTGCTTACTCTACCAATGGGCAGCATATCATCTCTGGATCCAGTGACTACACCATTCGAATGTGGGATGCCAAGACTGGTGCCGCATTTGGCAACCCTGTGGTGGGGCACACTCTCGGGGTGTTGTCGGTGACTTACTCTCCCGATGGGCGGCGAATCATCTCCGGATCCGCTGACACAACTATTTGTATGTGGGACGCAGAGACTGGTGCTGCAGTTGGCAAGCCTCTACAAGGGCACACTGATTATGTGCGGTCTGTTGCTTGTTCTCCTAATGGACGACACATTATCTCTGGATCTGATGATGGAACCATTCGAAAATGGGATGCTGAGAGTGGTGCTGCAGTAATGACATTTTCAGAGGGGCATACCGATGATATAAATTCCGTTGCGTACTCTCCCAATGGGCAGCGTATCATCTCCGGCTCTTCTGACAGAGCCATTCGAATCTGGGATGCTGAGACCGGTACTGCGATTGGCAAGCCCCTCAATGGCCACACTTCCTCTGTGCTATCCATTGCTTACTCCCCTAATGGGCAGCACATCGTTTCTGGATCTCGTGATCAAACCATTCGAATCTGGGACGCTGAGACTGGCGTTGCCATTGGCCGCCCTCTGGAGGGACACGCCGGCAATGTGTGCTCTGTGGCTTACTCTCCTGATGGACAGCACATCATCTCTGGATCGATCGACAGAACCATTCGGATTTGGGATGCTGAGACTGGTGCTTTAGTTGGCATGCCTTTGGAGGGGCACACTGACATGGTCGCGGCTGTGATTTACTCTCCCAACGGGCAGCACATTATATCTGCATCTGACGACAGGACTATTCGAATCTGGGATGCCACTACTGGTGCTGAAATTGGCAGGCCTCTGATGGCGCATGCCGACACTGTGGACTCCATCGCTTGCTCTCCTGACGGGCAGCACATTGTCTCTGGATCTTGGGACAACACAATCCATGTGTGGGAGTTACTTCCACACCCTCCTATCCAACCGTCTCTCTCTTATAACCAAATCCATGCCGATTTTTATGCACAACCAGATGCAAATGGTTGGGTCAGAGACTCAAAGAATCGTTTACTATATTTTGTACCTACGGACTGTTGTACAGGCCTGCATTCACCCGCTCTCCTTACAATCCCCTCGACCTCTCGTACTAGATCAGTTGCTCTTGATTTTGAGGACTTTGTGTTTGGAACCTCTTGGGCCGAAATTTTCAACAATGCAAATGCCTAGGCTTTCCTTTCAGTCTCTGTACTTGTACTGGTGCCTCTTCATGCGAATCGCGATATGTTCATACTCGAGCCAAGGTAAATTTGATATATACCAAGAAAGTCTTTGGGTGAACAGACGTTCGTGAGGTCTAGACGTGAAAGGTGGGGAGAACGTATAGGGAGAGAGAAGAAAGGGCGAACCAGGACTCCCTAAATCTAGTAAGGGTGCATGACTACTACGCCGCCCAGCCCGTAGGTGGAAGAATGATCAAGTCCAACTAACTGGAAATAAGAGCTTATCTCTACGCTCCGCACAACGACGAGAATATTCGAGTCTCATTGGTCGTGGAAAAGTGACGAAATCCACGAGTCTTGAAAGAACTTCCCGGATCGTGCTCTTCGCGCATTATCTCACGGTGTCTCTTCGCAGTCCCTTTATCAGCCATGAAGCGATTGAGGAGTTGTGAGTAGAGGCCAGTCAGGCTTGCCAGTCGGACTTATACGCGAAATATCACGCGTGTTTGGCATAATAAGCCTCCTGAACCGAAAGATTACAATCCTAGATTATAGCTCTACTCTCCGCCTTGGTGGGATGGAACGTTGCGTGTGTCTCTCGAATACCACTTCGCCGACCTGTGTTCGCCGCGGGTGCTGGCTGTCGATGGACCAGGCGCCGAGGATGGTTAAGATGTTGTGCCTAGAGCCGTCTGTACACTTCTACGAGGTGTCGACATAGTGTACTGGGGAGCTGGAAGAGAACCTAAACAGAGTGGCGTTGTTTGGCGGGCCATGGAATGCCCTCGCCAAAAAATGGGGAGGAACGATGGGGTTGGGTCATATAAAATTGAGATGTCAAGCAACACCTTAGGTCTTGTTTCCGTGCTAACAACGCGAACGTTCGCGTTCCAGAGTGAAGTTCCAGAGGCCACATCGGCCCTGAATTGCGCCTTGTTGCTGGCCGGGCAGCACAGTGACTTTGAACATGGATCACCTGAATCCTTGCTTGATTTCTTGATGTCAAGGATGGTGGAAGCGTTCGCCCATCCTTCCCTTCTCTGTGGTCGACGGCTTAGCGTGGCCGCCACAGATTACCCAGGGCCGAAGATCGCATGACACGACTATTTCCTCACGCCTTCATCTCTGCAACCAATAATCATAAATTTCAATTGGCGTCAATACCTGGTTTAATTTATTCCAGAAGGCTCAAACCTACTGCTCGCCGATGTCATCAGTACCGACCAAACGGACAACCTAGCTTGCAAAAGGCTCCGGATATCGCTTCTCCAAAGCCGTCCCTCGTGCTGAAAACCTCCACAGAAGCACTTTTACGTCCCACGCACACATGGAAATAGCTTTGACTGCGCGACGTCCTCTCAGAACAGACCTTGATTTCAATACACTCGATTACATTCTCGCCTGTGAGGGTATTTCGTTGTCGACGTCCAGTCCTAGCTCATTGCCCCTTACTTCTATCCCATCCCTCATCGACACCATAGGTCTTTACTGCCTGGGTCATGTACCCCTTGCTTACTGCCTATGCACTGCGCTTGTGTACGAGATCTGACCTGAGAGGCATTGCGGAACGTCTTCCTCAGATACCATTGTACCATGGTATAAATAGGCCATAGATTCAAGAGTTCTGTCCGCACTTATTGTGCTCACAAGGTCTTCGTCTTAGCGCCCACAGCAGTTGCGCTGTTGCGCAAATCCACGAATTCACCTGTTGATACTATCAATACCATCCTTCGCTGATACCCAAGGAATCTCGTACCTGCCTGATACGGCCTCCCAGGGGTCCCTGAGTCCTTTGTTACTGCTTTCAGCCCCGTCCCCACCGAGTCTGCCTGGAAACGGCGCACTTGCCCGACACTCGATTAACGTCCACCGCGCAGCACTCCTCCACCGATCCTGCACACCTCTATTTATCCTGATCACAAACATGCCCTCCTTCCCTGGGCCCACTGCCCAGTTCCTGATGTCACTCCCGGGCTGTCGTGGGACAAGCATCCGTACCCACTCACAATCTTCGCGCTTGTGTTCCTCCAATGCCGGGTCCTGTGAGGGAGAGGTCCTTACTGAAGATGGAGAAGGCGTGAGATATGCCGAGGGCAGGAGGACCATCCAGTGAGATATGCCAAGGGTACAAGGCTGCAGCCGAACAAGACTGCGGTAGCTCCCCAGCCTTACAGCTCCCCTTCATCTCCATAGCCTCCCCTCTAACACTGAATACGTCAAGCGCAGCGTAAATCGTACGGACGTGGTACGAGTATAGGTCATTGCCTGGCGCACGGGCTAGGCGGAGCAAATGACGTCGATGGGAGCTGTGTGACTGTGGGGGGAGGCTGACGTTAGCTTGTAGGGTTGCGTATGGGTGTTGCGGGGTGACTAGTGGGAATCGGGCGGTCCGGAGCGGCACTTGGTATTGTGTTACTGTCGGGGTGTCTACGCTTGAGCTGGATGGTCCGGTTGGTGAGGTAGACTTGGAACGGACGCTCGATGGAGGGCAGTGGAGCCTGGAGCTGCCCTGCGACTCTGACTGCGACTACGACGAGCTGCTTGGGAGCGGTGTGCCCGCAGACTGGACTTGTGTAGGGTCGTGCGGCGATGGAGCATGTGGTGGTGTAGGTTGTACAATCTCTGTGTAGAGGCGCGCACTGTCCCGCCATGCTTTGCCTGACCCGCTGCCGACGATCGTGAGCTCGCGAACATCGTGTAAGATAGAACAATGGTGAATCTCCGTATATAGTTGACATGGGTCTGCAATTAGTCCTAGACTCGCGAAGGGAGTTATCTTGGGAGAGACTGAGAGTTTGTCGAGTGCCAGCTATTGCGGTCGCCGCCGGAGAGACTGAAGATGGTACGCAGTCGCTTTGCTTGACGATCGATATGTGTGCACTGTTTCAAGCATTGAGGAAGATGGGTCTGAGTATGAGTGTACCGATGGAGCTCGTGGCGTTGATAGGACGATTAGCAACACCGGCTCAATCAAACAGAGCAAAGCAAAAAAATAATGAAGATGGCTCTGAGAAAAAAAGGAAGATAGGAGTGCGTGCGCGCGCGTACGTAGGGCGAGCAAAAGTTCGTGGTCGAGGACCGGTCCAGAAAAGTCCAGAAACTGAAAATAATTGGGCGTAAATGCGGATGCTCCGTCGTAAGAAGTCATCACACCCACCCAATACTGCCTCCCAAGGGCTTGGGCCCTGAGTCCTTTGTTGCTGCTTTCGGCCCATTTCGCCGCGGTTTCTGCCTGAAACGACGCACACAACAGTCGTCGCGCGTGTGTTCCTTCATGTCGGGTATTCGAAGGAAAGGTTGTTACCGGAGATAGAGAAGGCGGGGCGCCTGAGGGCGGGAGGGGGGTCTGTAGGACAGTGTTTGTGTGAGAGATGCCGAGGGCAGATCCCCGGACGTAGGGGAGAAGGAGCCATACCTGTCACCCCCAATTTTATCAGCTATATTTTTATATCCGATGCGAGTGGGGACTTACCTATCGGCAGGGCTTAATATCTCCTTCTCGGTTAGTTCTTCATCTGGAAGAGAAGGGCAGGGTGAAGACGGCAGCCGGACAAGACTGCGGTTGCTCCCTAGCCGTGCCAGAGTGAGCTCCTCGCCGTCTTCATCGTCGTCCTCCTACGCCGCACGGACGCTAACTCGCGTGGGCGTTATGGAGGGTCCGGAGCGGCACTTGGGTGTTGCATTATTGTTGGAGCGCCTACGAGACGTGCGACCTGGATAGTCCGCTGGGTTGGTGGGCGGTCGTACCTGGAGCCGTCATGCGACGATTGGGGGCTGTGTGCTTGCAGACTGGACTTGTGTAGGGTCGTGCGACGATGGTGTACAACAATCTCCCGCCACCCTTGGCCGGCGCCATGCTGTGCTGACGATCTTGAACTCGCCGACCTTCGTCCAAGATAGGACAATGATGAATCACCGTTCGTAGTTGACATGGGCCTGCAATTAGATCCAGACTCGCGAAGGGAGTTATTGCAGAAGACTCTAAGCCTTTGTCGAGTGCGAGCTATTGCGTCGTCGCCATAGAGCAAATTGTAGTCAGGTCCAGAAAATGCCCACGTGAGCCGTGGGAGACAGCCAAACCTCGGCTATTAGACCGGGTACTCAAGGAGCATTCAATATACATCTGTGAGCTGAACTGTAAGGTGGCCGGGCGATTTTGCCTCGCTCGGGCTACCTAATAGAACGGTGGTGCGGTTTGAATATACCAGGTGAGTTCGTCGCTTTGTCCCCACAGGTTACAGGCACGCGAGCGGAGGTCATATTCAATTTGACGGGCCTTCCTGCGAATGAAGAAAAGAGCGAAACCGCAATTACGTCGTCAAGTTGAGTCCGCGCCCGAGTGGTTGTCCGGTCGACCTGAGCTAGCCGACTCTAATTCAAGCGTACCGCTCGATGCATTGGAGCAATTCGGCCGACCTGGGCTAGCCGACAGCACTAATTCAAGCGTACCACTCGATGCATTGGGGCAAGGTGGTACTATAATACTGTATGTGCAAGTAGCGGCTTGTCAGGACATCAGTGTGACGCGGGATGGCTCTGAATGCTTAAATACAAGAGGCTTTCCATTCGGCGATCTAACCTATCTTTACGGTGGCCCAGTCATTTTCTTCGTCGCTTCCTCCCTCGTTCCCTTGCAATGCTGGACACAACCCAGAAGACAACCATAACTCGGTTCGTACAAATACTGCCAGCCGCTGATATGTCTTATTGGGAACACGACAGCAATCAACTGGCCGCGATTGATCCTATGTTTATTGTCGCTGGGTTTCAATTTCCGCCACCCACGGGTACTCAGAGAGCCTCGATGCCAGAGGGCAGCTCCACCATCGCGTACTCCTGCGATGTGGGCCCGAGTTTCCTGCATCCCGTGGCTCCGATAGAAGTCACCGCGGACAGGTGGAGCACCACTTCAAGTCGCGTCTTTCCATCGATGGACCCATTGGCCATGCTGGCATGGGGTGAAGAGAGAGAGGTTAGGGCACCTCAACCAGAGGCGAGCAACAACTGACAATGTCTTCCGTTGATTCAGGCCCTCAACACGACCAGCTCGAGTCAGTGTGAGATCACCCCTCGAGTTACATACCATACCCCTCCCTACTTCTCCACAAATATTCCTATACAGCGCCATTACACCAAGGCGAACACAAATGGCGACGCGGTGGCGACATGGAGTATGAACCCGGCCTGCGGAGCAAAAGCTGGTCAAATCGACGGGCCTAGCCTCCATACTGTAGATGGAACTCATCCTCATGATATGGAGAATGATGAGCAGTACGTCGGCTTGGATGGTTCTAGGCTCTCTCTAATCCGACGGGGTTAGGTCAGCATTGGTTGTTGTTAACACTCCCACACTCAACCAGCACACCCAAGAGAACCACCCGTCAACTAGTCTCATCCACCACACGAGCACGGCCAGCATTCCCACGGTGCCCTCTCATCAGGGTCCACCCGCAGGACCAGTCCGGCAACAAAACCGTCGCCAGCCACTCCAGCGCGTCTACGACAAACCCGGGAATAAGCCCGCAGTCCCACTACGAGCCAGACCTCCCGAGACTGCAAGTGTTATTCAGGCAGCGAGGAGGGAAACCCTTCGTGATCGCCTGGCTCCCGAAGGCTTTCACAAAAGGAGTGACAGCCAACGAACTCAGCCGTACCCTGTCTGAGGACAAGGTCAACGCTGTGGGTCACGACCATGGCTTCCGCCTCTCGCAGGCATATGACGGGTTCTTGGAGAAGGTGGAGGATCGGTTCGAGTGCGGGCTCTGCGCCGAGGAGAAAAGAGCCAACTGGAAGGATAAGAAGGACGCCATTCGTCACTTCCACAAATTCCACTTTGGCATCGGGGAAACCTGTGGAATGTGGTGAGTTGCGAATGCGCCCTTCACCGTCGAGGCTTATTGACCATCGAGCTGAATAGCAACAGGACCTACTATTCGCGTGCGGAGTTGAACAGGCACGTTTGTCGTGGTACTGACACGCTCGCGGATGTTGCATAGGCATAATGGTCGACGGGTGAAGGATAGGTGCATGGATATAGCACTGGTACGTCTCGTGAGTGTATGGCGAATCCATCCTTACTGGTCCAAACATTAGGCTGGGTGACGTATATAGAATTGGACACCTGGTCGGAGACGCGGCTGCGGAAGACTCGATATATGGAACTGATGAAATCAAATTTTCTGCTTAGTTGAAGTTGAAGCTGTATGATGTACGATTGTGACATGCCTTTTTAATCTATAGCCATTTCTCGTTCTTGATCGTGGTACTCTCTAGAGGCGGGAGCAAAGAACCTGATTGGTGTATTCTCTCGGTATGGTGTGCGGCTGTCGTACCTGCTCCTCTCCTATGGTCTATGGTTCTCCACCTTCCTGAAACATGAGCTGACCTAAGAATATATATCATAAACGATAGTGAAAACGGAGTTCTGGAGTCCAAAATCCACCTGTATGATTATCCAAGCGTGTCACCCGCAAATCGTTGTGGGCATGGATGCGCCGTGGAAAGGCAGACTCCAAGGTTCGTTCTCTCAATTTAGGCAACCACCTGTCCGTTCAGTAATCATTCCTCTAGCAAGACACAAACACAAACTACTTCATTTACTACTTAACATGGCAGAGTCTCGGACAAGAAAAGGCCATTTGACAAACACGTTTAATGAAACCATATACAGTCGCACAAACAAGAGCGGATAAGTTATTATATAATACTGGTGGTCGCTCGTCGAGCACGCTCAGGTACGGTGGTACCCGCACCCTCCACCGAATCAGACAGAGCAACAGCAGGATGAGCACGGTAGACGACTTTAATGCGGTAGTGGGCGCTTTGACGGAACACGGTTCCTATCTGGTGCCGAAACGCCAAATCAACCACCACCTCCAAAAACAGGAGCAACCGAGAAACTCACTCCCCCTTCCACTCTGACTTCCTTCCTCCACTCTTCTGGGGCGTGCTTGGGCACCTTCGTCTGAGCTTTCTGGTAGCCTGGTTGAGCAATGTTCATCGGGTAACTTGGAGGACCGTCGGGTTGTATTTTCGTGAGTTTCCTTTTCTACTCGACAGAGTTGCAGAAATTCGGGAAGGCGAGGGTGACAGAGTGAGCTGACAGGCAATCCCGGACGTGTTCTCGCCCTTGACGAGTGAAGATGAGCTCCGTTTGACCTTCGTCACTCCGACCGATCGAGCGCGAGCACAAGGACAACCCGTAACGGATCGCTACTCTCTTCGGGTTCCCGATTCCTATTCGGAAGCGGACCCGTGCGGTTACGCCGACCCGGTTACGCCGACCCGAAACTTTGGCTCAGATCTCGAGACTAGGCACGATCGAGGCCCTAGATCGGCCCTCGCTATGACTCATTGCTTACTATTCTGACGTAGTAGTATTTCACTGAATATACTCGGTGAACTCATGTATATTCGATCATAGAGTGCGGACCTCAGGGTTCCTCACTCTGCCTACAATCGTGTAGTACGAATGCAGAACTTTTCCTCTTTGCCTTACTCGCCGCGTGAGAGTAAAATCCAAAACCCTCAAACAACCCCCCGATCGGATTTTTGTGTTACCCTTTCTACTCGACCTTCCGTGTTGCAGAGATTCTGGAGGGCGAGGCGCGCAGAATACAGTGCCCATTTTGACTTTACAGACGTCAGCTGTCATCGGCTGCATCCACAAAACACTACTGGCCATGTTCATCGATCTCTCCTGACCTCTTCTGCATCTCGAGGTCCCGAAGAGCGAGCAACTATGGCGAGCAAATCACCCCAAGGGATGAATCTGTGGGCACCTCGATGGATCTATGGCGTCGGATTGTCGCTGATCACACCCCAAAAGCCTCTACCTGAATGGTGCGGCGCTTCACTTCAATTTAGGTCCAAACCGCTCATCTCAGACAACAATAAGAAATCATTATGCAAGATATCCCAGATTTGAAGTATAAGCTGGTGCTGTTTGTAGGAAGTGAGGCGATAGAGTTAGAAATGAAAGACAACCGCACCTGGGCACCAGTCCAACGCCCGTATGTCCTCCTTATTCTCACTATGTGCACTCACCATCGCCTGTGCATATATAGAGATATTTCTCCGATATCCCATGTGCGCGTAGAAATTCAAATCAAGAGTGGTCATATACCGTGGGCGAAGAAGGCCCAGAATATCAAAGAGATCGACATAAAAAAGCCATTCAATGAGTATTGGACCTCCAAAGAGCACGAGATTACGGTACCGGGTTTGTCATCATTCCTAACCGGTCCGCTCATATCTGATAGAGAAGCGCAGAGGTGGCTGTCGTTGGAAAATATCGTTGTTCCTTTGAATTACATTTCTCTGCGAGCCCGACGGTTCGCCTCTTTGCAACCGTGCATCGCATCCAACTAACAATGTCCGCATAGGCGGAATCTCTACACTTGCTGTTCAATGAACTGCAAGCACTGTTAAAGGAACACTCACCGATGATGGGTGCACCGACAGAGAGGGTTGTGGACAAGGTTATTAAGTACGGCGCTGTCTTCGCAGAGGTCAGTTCTCCCAAATGGCAACCAGCGAGGGATTGACATCTTCCAGTTGAATCCTGTCGCAAAGGCTGTCTTCGGTCTTGCCAGTGTCACGTTTGAGGTTCGTTCCCGCTGTTGGCGCAGGAGGAACGGAGCTAACGCTTGCCTATTTAGCTCCTGAAGGAACAAAACAAGTACGACCAGATGCCGTCGGCCATTTTGGATCGGTTGGAGCGCATTTTGCCTTTGGGGAAGAAGGTCGCAGATGATGTTGTCTGCGAAGAGACAGAAATCTTGGAGAAGGTCATCCAGCGAATGTTCGAGGTGATGCGAAAGGTTGCAGAGTTCTCATGCAACTATGTCAAAGGTAATAGGCGGTCATTTTCTGGAGTTGGCAAGTACTGATGATCACAGCGAGAGCGGTCGGAGGGTGTGCCTACCCAGAGAGGATCGAAGAAATGGACAGAGAATTGACCAAGGTGATTGAGGACTTCAACCATGCAGTGGATGTTGAGGCGCTCCGGCTAGCCAAAATGAATCGTAAGTGCTCATTGCCCTATCTGGTGACAATCGTTTTCAATGGCTTGTGTAGAGCAAGAATTTCTGCTGACTCGGCTTAAACGCGTCGAGACTGGTTACGACTTGACACTCTGCTGTATGGAAGGCACCCGGGAGACTCTCTTGAACCAACTGATAGCCTGGGCGGCCAATGCATCAGATCCGAGCAATATTTACTGGATCCACGGGTTACCAGGAATTGGCAAAACGTCGTTGGCTCATTCCATCTGTGAAAAGCTTCACAATGAATATCGGCTCGCTGGAGCATTTTTCTGCCAGAGGGATGATGCGAATATGAGCGACATCAGAAACATCCTTCCTACTCTCATCTCTAAACTCGCCGAAAATTTTCCCCCCTTTCGAAACATCGTCGCAGACCATCTTCGTAGCGACCCAAATCTGACATCAAAGTCGATGAAGGAAGGTCTCTTCCATGACTTCGTCCGCAGCCTTCCTCGCCACCCAAAACATGCTCTCGTATTTGTCATTGATGCACTCGACGAATGTGGTGATGATCAAAAACGTCCAGTCCTCTTGAAATTTCTGACCGAGGCGGCCTCCCACGCTCCGTGGCTCAAGATTATTGTGACCAGTAGACCCGAAGACGAAATCCAAGATTTCTTCAATCGCCTCCCTCAATCGTCATATTCCCGATATGATTTGGCCACTGATCAAGAAGCTGGAGCTGATTTGAAAACCTTCGCTCGAAGCCAGTTCGATTTGGTAGCTAAAAAGTGGTGCCTCCCCGCCTCTTGGCCGGAACAACCGGTCTTTGACGGAGTGATCTCTCGGGCGAACGGCCTTTTCATCTTCATCAAGACTCTTGTTCTTACCCTTAGGCAATGCGAAGACCCCGAGAAGACTTTGAGGGTAGCCTTGCAAGGCTCAACCGGCACAGGTTTGACGCCTCTATACAACCTTTTCTCCAGTGTCTTAACAACGCAAGGGGTGCCAAGCAATGCCGAGTTTCGGCAGGTGATTGGAGTACTTCTTGCAGTGGCCCCATATCGTACACTGTGTGATGAATCGATTGCAGAGCTGGCAGGAGTGAGGCCCAATCTGGTCAAGAAGTGGGTGAATGCTCTCAGCTCCTTGCTATATCGAGACGAAGCGGTCAATGGAGGGGTTCGTGTCCGACATTTGTCAATTTCGGATTTCTTTGTCAGCGATCACTGCTCCCATCAAGTCAACCTCGAAGATGCAAATGTGCGGCTGGGAATTGGTTGCCTCAAGACGATGGTCGAACAACTCCGTTTCAATATCTGCAAGCTCGAAGATTCCCGGCTTGCTAATGCGGACATCCATGATCTCCCATCACGAATCAATGAGCACATTTCCGACACTTTGCAATATAGTTCTCTCTATTGGTCGAATCATCTTTGCTTTACTCCTAACAATGGAGATCATCGCGTGTGGGAAATACTGAAGGATTTCTTTGAAGGATTGTACGGATTATTTTGGGTTGAAGTATTGAGTATTATGGGAATGGTACCGATTGGTGCTCCAAGCCTGCGACGAGTGATCTCTTGGGCCAAGGTGAGTTCAGTTCCGTGTTTCCATCTACCAAAATGATTCTAACTTGGTGTAGAATGGCGATTCCACTGTTGTGGAGAGAATCCAGGATATTTGTCGTTTCATTATCACATTCCACACCCCGATCTCTATCAGCACTCCGCACACCTATATTTCGACGGGACCTTTCCTCCCTTCTCAGTCACCTTTATCAAGCACCTTCAGCAGGTGGTTTACTAAAGCCATCAAGATGCAACGAGGGAAGTTGTTGTCATGGCCAGTGCCGCCATTGCAATGGATTGGACACTCTGATACAGTCTCATCTCTCAGCTGTTCCCCAAACGGGTACCACATTGTCAGTGGATCCTTTGATAAGACGATACGTATCTGGGATGTCGAGACTGGTGCTCCCATTGGCAGCCCACTCAAAGGCCACACTGGCAGGGTGAAATCCGTTGCTTACTCTCCCAATGGTCAGAACATCGTCTCTGGATCCGATGATTTGACCATCCGGATCTGGAATGCTGATACCGGTGCTCCAGTTGGCAGGCCTCTAGAGGGGCACACAGATGCGGTGTGGACTGTTGCTTTCTCTCCCAGTGGGCAGCACATCATCTCCGGATCGAGTGACAAGACGATTCGAATTTGGGATGCTGAAACTGGCGTAGCAATAGGCACACCGCTGGAGGGACACACCGAATTTGTGTGGTCTGTTGCTTACTCTCCTAATGGGCGGCATATCAACTCAGGGTCTGGTGACAGGACTATTCGAATTTGGGATGCCGAAACTGGTGCCGCAGTTGGCAGGCCTCTAAAGGGGCACACTAGTGGTGTGTTGTCTGTCGTGTACTCCCCTGATGGACAGTACATCGCCTCAGGATCCAGTGACATGACCATCCGGATCTGGAATGCTGATACCGGTGCTCCAGTTGGCAGGCCTCTAGAGGGGCACACAGATGCGGTGTGGACTGTTGCTTTCTCTCCCAGTGGGCAGCACATCATCTCCGGATCGAGTGACAAAACCATTCGAATCTGGGATGCTGAAACTGGCACAGCAATTGGCACGCCTCTAGAGGGACATATCATCCATGTCACCACTGTTGCCTATTCTACCAATGGACAACATATCATCTCTGGGTCCGGTGACCAGACCATTCGAATGTGGGATGCCAAAACTGGTGCCGCATTTGGCAACCCTGTGGCGGGGCACACTAGCCCGGTGTTGTCCGTGACTTACTCTCCCGATGGGCGGCGGATCATCTCCGGATCCACTGACAGAACTATTCGTATGTGGGATGCAGAGACTGGTGCTGCAGTCGGCAAGCCTCTACAAGGGCACACTGATATTGTGTGGTCTGTTGCTTGCTCTCCTAATGGACGACACATTATCTCTGGATCTGGTGATGGAACCATTCGAAAATGGGATGTTGAGAGTGGTGCTGCAGTAATGACATTTTCAGAGGGGCATACCGAGCGTATAAATTCCGTTGCGTACTCTCCCAATGGGCAGCATATCATCTCCGGCTCTTCTGACAGAGCCATTCGAATCTTGGATGCTGAGACCGGTACTGCGATTGGCAGGCCCCTCAATGGCCACACTTCCGATGTGCTATACATTGCTTACTCCCCTAATGGGCAGCACATCATTTCTGGATCTCGTGATAAAACCATTCGAATCTGGGACGCCGAGACTGGCGTTGCCATTGGCCGCCCTCTGGAGGGACACACCGGCAATGTGTGGTCTATGACTTACTCTCCTGATGGACAGCACATCATCTCTGGATCGAGCGACAGAACCATTGGGATTTGGGATGCCGAGACTGGTGCATTAGTTGGCATGCCCCTCCAGGGGCACGCTGATAAGGTCACGGCCGTCATTTACTCTCCTAACGGGCAGCACATTATATCTGCATCTAATGACAGGACCAT
>Ga0307515_10013400_pt1 | contig 15330 bp, 3 predicted proteins | sample 17_EM_MG_FD_194513 | JGI IMG/M metagenome (GOLD analysis project Ga0307515, IMG submission 194513) | Populus trichocarpa ectomycorrhiza microbial communities from riparian zone in the Pacific Northwest, United States - 17_EM | ecosystem: Host-associated > Plants > Roots > Unclassified | place... | reverse complement strand
CGAATAGGGCTAGAATTTTAAGGCTAATTAACCGTTAAATATAGATATAGAGGGTAGTGCGGAGGGTACGTAAGGAGCTAAGGTTAAGGTTAAGGCTAAGATTTAAGCTCCTTAACTAGCCAAGCTTTAATAAGATTATTAATAGTATTATCCTTCTCCTTTGGCTGCTCTATCTTATTACTCTTACGGCCTTTCTCCTTCCAGTTTATAAGCTAAACGATAATATTCTACAAAGGCTAATCTATAGTAGACTCTCCCTTTAATAGCTTACGGTTTTAACGCGCTAGATTTTCTAAGCTAATAGGATAATAATAGAGGACGTAATCTAGTAAGGTTAATAATTAACTATTACGCCAATATATTACAGGATAGTTACTATAGTGCTTATTTAAACAAGACCACCTATTAGCTATCCTAGGGACGTAATTACCGGCGTCCTCCTTAGTAGTAAGTAGCTTAGGCAGATTATTAAGTTAAGCTTATATAGCAGTCCTTCTTCCTCCCAATTTATTACCTACTCGCTAACTTAACGTAGGTATAAATATTACTGGAATTACCTCCTTCTCCTCAACTAAACTCAATATAAAGTCGAGCCTTAAGGATTTTAATGGCCAGCGTAAATGCCACTCCTTTATAATCTTAACTGCCTACTAAAGGTCCTTATAGTTATTAATCTACTATTAACAGAAGTTATAAGCTCGCGCGTTCTTATATAAGGCAATCGCCTTAAGCTACTAGACTCCGAACTTCCGTGGTAAGAGATCTCTTAAGAGCTTTTCCCTCTAAGCCTCAATTGCAGTTAGGTAGAGTATATTCTGGTCTAGCATTGCTAATTAACTTCTAGGTAAAACCTCCTTTCCATTAAATACCTTCCACACACTTATAAAACGTACTACCGCCAGCGGCGACAGCGGCTCCTCTACATCATCGTCCTCTACCTCCTCCTCTCCCTTATCATTGTCCTCTGCATCTACATCTAATAAGGGCTAGGTAGACGCCGGCGGTAATAGCGTAAACGGTGACACTTTAGGGCGTAGAGGCGGGGAAACACGTATAGGAGGCTAAGGTGCTGCTTTAGGTCTTACTTTCTTAGCTACTGGTATAGAGGGCGTCGATATTAAATAGGAGCGCTTCTTTAATGTTTTAGAAGGACGCGTTAATGCGCGCGTTGGCAGCTTAGCTGGCTTATTACGTCTATTAGAAGCCATGGAAAACACCACAGAAGGTCCTATATAATTATACTAATTAGGTTAGACTTAAGCTTCATTTTAAGCTACTTACGGCTATTTACTAACGTTTGCTAGGCCTTTAAATAGCTAGCATTACACTTCTCACAAATTTTGGTGGGGTGCGATGCCGGCTGTTCGGAGCTTGGCGCGATTAAACGATCTTTTGCAAACGACTGTAAAAGTCCTATTAATTAAGAACTTTATATAGCCCTAACCTATATAAAGGTAATATAGTGAACCGATTAACTAGTAAATAAGTTTACTACTTACCTAACCTCCTTAAAAGTATAAATAAACCCTTCTTATAATATAAAGTATCTAATAATATATCTGTTCGCGAAGCTATAGCTAGAGCTACAGGTTGCTATTACTAACTATTAAGAATTCCCTTAAACTTAAGACTAGCTAGTTTCCCTAGCTGCCCTATTAGAGGAAAACTAGAAGAGCGCAAGCGCCTTATAGGGTAGAAGTAATAGACGTGCCGCGAACTTAAATATAAAGACCACTTAATTAGGTAACTTAGGGAAAGTAAACTCTAAAACTACTACTAGCGACTTAATAGTAGGGCGAAGCAATACTGCCAGGGGTTTAACTTAGCTTAAAGGAAACTGCTTAAAATATAGGTAGCTAGGATATTAGTAGCGATAATATAAAGAGCTATAACGGAATTAACTACCGCTAAGTAGCGTAAACGCTACCTCTATACTAGGAAAAGATAAGCGCCCTTAGACCTCTTTATAGCTATAGGGTATAAGCTCCTACTAGATTGTAAGGAAGCTATTACTATCTTAGGTAAAGTCCTTTCTAAGTAGATCTAGAAGGAGACTTTAGTAATGCTTAATATTGGTATTAAAGTAAATATAATTAACTAGCGATTCGTAATAGAGTATAACTTTAAAATACTAGACGTAGAATTGCCTACCTACTCTTAGTTAAATAAAACTTAGGTATATTACTATAAAGTCTATAAGGTACTATTATAAATAAAGGACAGCTAGGGCAGGATTAGGGAAGTAACCCTTATCTGCTATAGAATGGCTAATATATCCCCCCCTATTACCCTAGGTATACTAGGGTTAAAAAAGGCCTAACTTCTTATTAACTATAAGGTAAAGGCGTGGCGATAGAAGCTAGACGGCTCGTTTCTATTACTATAAACCCCTAAGGGTTTTATAAAGTCTCTCTAGAGGGAACCTAGGGTCTTCGCCCTAGTAATTACTAGATTAATGCCTAGTAAATAAAATAATAGTAGCTTACTAGTTCTTCCCCTATAGTTAAAAAAAGCTAGCGATATCTTCTTATATAAGGAAGCAGGAAAGCTACCCTAATACTACTAGGGCGACTATGCTATTGACCTAAAAGAGGAATAGGAGGTCCTATATAGACCGCTCTATAACCTCTTAATTAAGGAGCTAGAGGTACTAAGGGAGTACTTAGATAACGCCTTAGCTAAAGGCTAAATCTAACTAAGTACTAGTCCTATAGGGGTATTTATTTTATTTATACCTAAAAAAAATAGAAAGTTATAGCTTTATATAGACTATAGAGGCCTTAATAAGGTAACGATTAAGAATTATCTTGTACTACTATTAATTAGTAAGACCTTAGACCGCTTAGTAGGTTCTAAAATCTTTACTAAGTTAGACCTAATAAATGCGTATTACCGCCTTTATATCTATTAGGGTAATAAGTAAAAGACGGCGTTCTATACGCGTTACGGTCACTTTAAGTATTTAGTTTTACCTTTTAGGTTAACTAATAAACTAGCGACCTTTTAGGGCTATATTAATCGAGCCTTATTAAAACTAGTAGATATCTTTTATATAGTCCACCTTAATAATATTCTAATTTTCTCTAAAAATCTAGAGGAACACTAGCGCTACGTACTAGAAGTGCTATATAGGTTATAGTAATATTAACTATATACAAACCTTAAGAAGTGTAGGTTTAGTATATAAGAGGTTAAGTTCCTAGGATATATTATTAGTTTTAAAGGCGTAGCAATAGATCCTAACTGGGTAGAAGCTATTACTAAGTAGAAGAGCCTTAATCCTATAGGGATGTCTAGGTCTTTCTAGGGTTTACTAAGTTTTATTACTAGTTTATCTATAAGTACTTTACTATTATAAAGCCTATTACTAATCTCCTAAAGAGAGTAAAAAACGGCCGTAAAGCTAGGCCTTTTAGTTAGCTAGAAGAGGCGGAGTAGGTAATACGCCGGCTCTGCGACGCCTTTATAACGGCGCCGCTCCTATAATACTACACGCTAGGCTTACTAACTAGGTTAGAGACTAATGCATTTATATAAGGCCTAGTAATAATTATATTATAGCTATTTAAAGACGGCCTTTGGCATCTAATAGCCTTTTAGTTTAGGAAGCTTTTGCTAGTAAAGCGTAATTATAAGACCTATAATTAGGAGCTACTAGCTATTGTAGAGACTTTTAAGTATTAGAGATACTATATTAAGGGGCTATTAAGCCGCCTAGAAGTGCTTATAGATTATAATAATTTAAAGGGTTTTTATAAAAGTAAAAGCCCTTAATAGATAGTAAGCTAGATGGGCTATAGCATTAGCTGTCTATAACTTTATAATTAAGTATAGGGCGGGAAAAATAAACCCTATAGACGCGCCGTTAAAGCGACCTCTAGGCGTAGGGGGTCCGCTAAAAGAAGATACTATACTACTACTGCTTTAAAGGACTTTAGGAATACAGGGCCACTAACCTAAAGTAAAAGTCCTATTAGGTGTATAAGAAAGCGAGCCTTCTATAAAGGTATTATTTATATAGCTATAAGCTAGCGACCTAATAGCGGTATGCCTAGGCTATATAGTATTACGGTTTAACTAGGCAACCTATATATATACTATTAAGTAGTATATAATAAGGACCTAAGTTAGAGAAGCTAGTACTTAAGAGAGTGCTTATAAGTCTAGTACGGAAACAGTTGTTAAGCTTATTAAAGGACTTTAGACTAAAGATAACTTTATACTATAAAGGCGCAGCAACAGCGTAAATACTGTAAGACGCTATTAACGCGCCCGCTTAAAGCTAGTGTGGTAGTTTAATTCTACTAGACTACTTTATTACTATAGGAGGTTATATATACCCTTAGACCTAGTAGTTTATATAGAGCTCCTATAAATCTACTACGATAATGCCCTAGCTAGCCACTTCGGTAAGAAAAAGACCCTAGATCTACTTTTATGTAAGTACTACTAGCCTAGTATAACTACGAACGTTATAAACTATATCTCTACCTATAATCTATGCTAGCGTATATATATGCCTTAATATTACCCTTATAGTAAGCTCTAAGCGCTGCCTTACTTAGATTAGCCGTGGTAGGAAATTATAATAGATTTTATTATAGGTCTACCGCCTAGTAAATAAGGCGATAAGGTATATAACGCGATATATATAATAGTTGACCGCTATACTAAGATAGCCTTATATCTGCCTATAGTAAAAACTATTACTATAATTAAACTTATGGATCTCTTTTTTAACGAAATAGTACGCCGTTTTAGAGCCCCTAAAGGGATTATATTTAATTACGGTAGTATCTTTACTAGTAAGTTCTGGTTGGAGCTATGCTTTACTATAAAGATTAAACGTAGGCTAAGTATAGCCTTTTACCCGCAAATAGACGGGTAAATAAAACGCTAGAATTAAACTTTAGAGTATTACCTTTATATATTCTATAATAAAAAGCAAAGTAACTAGGTAGGCCTCTTATTACTAGCCAAATTTACCTATAATAATGCTAAATATAGCATAATGAGTATAAGCCCGTTTTATACCTACTATAGGTTTTACCCGCGTTTAGAATATAAGGTTAAGGCGGATAATAGTAGTTCTATTCTAGCCGCCTCTAAAAGAATTAAAAGAATATCCCTTAAACGCGAAGCGCTAGTGAAATACTAAGAGAGCGCTACTAAGGCGTAGGTGAAATACTATAATCGTTATTATTAACTATAGGTATATAAAGTAGGGGATTTAGTTTTACTATTAACTAAGAAACTTAAACTAAAAAGGCTAAGAAAGAAAGTTATAGCACGCTTTATTAGACCTTTTAGTATAACCAAACTAGTTAGAAAGTAAGTATACTAGCTATATCTACCTACGTCTTACCGTATCTACCTAGTATTCTATATTAGCTTACTAGAGCTATATAAATAATATAAGGGCACTACTAGAGACCCTCTACTAGGGCCTATTAAGCTAAATAATTAAAAGGACTAAGAGGACTAATATAAGGTAGAAGAAGTATATAGAAGGAAGGGATATAACTAGACCCTATAGTACCTAGTTAAGTAAAAAGGCTAGCTAGAAGAGTATAATAAATAGGTCCTAATAAAAGACATTAATAAAGACGCAAAGGAGATATATAATAGTTATTTTACCCTAAGGGGCAAATAGAAAAGAAAGTAGGTAGAAAAATAAAAAACTTTTAATTATAACTAGAATTATACCCTACTAGTGGGGTAATAATAAAATAATAGCGGAGTAATAGTAGTACGCTAATAGAAATATAGATACTTTATAGCTCTAATAAATCCTCCCTCTTCTCCCCTTCTTTCTCTTTCTCCTCCTCTCCCTCCTTATTTTCCTTATCCCCCTCTTTTTTATCCTTCTTACCCTTATTCTCCTCTTTATTCCTTATAATAGGAGGCATATTAGCCTATAAGTACTATTAGTATACACTATAATAGCAAAACACTTACGCTATAATATATACTAAAGTACGTATTACGTTAAGAATTCCTTTAAGGGTATAATAGATGGCCTATAATTCCTATACTTAAAGTAAAGAAAAGTCTTCGCCCTTTAGGCGCTGGCGAAGACTATACTTAGCGCTAGTGCGTACTAAGGCCTTAATATCCTTTATAAAGGACTTTTAGGCAGCAGTAATATAAGTATTAAGGTTAACTATATCCCCGCTAACAATCCACTAGCGCTTAGTATTAGGTAAAACCTAAGTAGATAGCTATGTAGCTATAAGGTATAGGCGACCCACAGGCAACTCGCCTATAAGGTATGTACGCTACACGTACCTATAGAAACCCCTTACCTCGCACCTTAGACTCCTCCTTCTCCCTTAAGGATTCGTCTCTACCTATACAATATACCCTATTATCCTATTATTAAACTCCCTATCTATATCCTTACCAATCCCTTTAGGAGAATAGCCGGTTTAATTTTCTACAATTTACAATGCCTCTGAAGATAAGATTAACGCCTATACTTAACGGCAATACGCTGGCGATATAACTGCAGAACGCCTTAGAATCTAGTACTAGAAGTATATTAGCAGAATCTACGCGACCTTTTAAATCTTAAGACAATTAGATATCTACGAACGCTAGAGATTAGTTTAACTTATATACCTAGGCTTAATAGAAGCTTAGTAAGGTTACTAGCGTTCTACTAAATACTACTAACCTAAAGGAGCTAGATAAGCTGGCTAAGAAAATAGCCAACTTATAGAGCATTATCAATTCGACCTCCTGTCGCCCCTTTAGTAAAGAGTATAAGTCGCGCAGCGAACGTATATAACGAATGAATCTCAACGCCCTAGTTAAGAAGTTACCGCCTAATATTAGTAGCACTACTTAACAGAAGTTTAACTAATAGATTGCCGTAATTAAGAATTAATTTAAGATTAACAACGCTAACTATAACTATAAGTAATATACGCGCTAGGCTATTAAAGGTCTTATAAAAGAGAAGATAGTCGCCTAACTGGTATATCGCCGCCTAGGCGCTAAAGATAAGGGTCCTCTACTATAGGACGAACTTAAGACTATAGTCTAAGACTAGATTAAAAACCCTATAGTAAGACGCTTTAAAAATGCTATTGCGTACTATATAACTGTAATAAAGGAGAACCAAAAGTTTAATACCTTCTTAGCCCGTATACGTAGCTTAAAAGACCTCTTTTTATATATCCCTTTTATCGACCCTAATTAGTAGGTAGACTTTTAGTTCTTATATCTCCCAACCTACCTATAGGTAGAGCTCTTCCGCCAGAACTTCGCTATATAGGTAAAAACCACTAAGGACCTCTTTATAGAAATCCGCTATATAGAGCAATTACTTAACACTATAAAGCTCGTAGAAGACCGCGCAGCTAGTAATAGCAGATCTTTACGTCTAAAGCGTGGTTATAGTATAGGCTCCGTAGGGTTAGGTTTAGAGAACAGAACCCTAAGAAGGCGACGCTTTCCTAACTAAGCTCTAGGGGAGATTACTAACAGCTAGATAGCTTAGAGGACCCCCTAGACACTAGTAATACGCCTACACATTATAAGAAGAACGTAGGTAGTAATTATAAAGAACACTAGCGGTAAACCGCTATAAATAATGCCTAACTATTAGGTAGCAGGTCCGTCCGTAACTAGGGTCCTTTAACTAGGGTCCTTTAACCCGCTAGTAACCTACTAGTAGTAACTTACACTAATAACTTATACTAGATAGGCCCGTTTATAACCAGGGTCCTTTAACTAAGGTCCTTTAACCCGCTAGTGACCTACTAGTAGTAACCTATACCAACAACATATATTAGTAAATAGGTCTATTTATAACTAGGGTTCTTTAACTAGGGTTTACAACCTACTAGTAACCCGCTAGTAGTGACCTATACTAATAACCTATATATAAGCCTAAAGATTTGGATACCGTATACCCCTAAATATATACCTTATATAGGCGCATCACAACCTAATACTAGATAGGGAGAAAGGGAACGCATTGTAGTATATATTGCGATAGATACGCCCTAGGGTAAAGTTTACCTATATACTTAATATAATAATAGGTACTAAATTAACCCTTAATACTTTATAAAAGTTACGGGTTATAGACCTTATGGGCGGTCCTAGTACTACTATACTAATAACCTAGCGCTAGCGGACCAGAGTGTCCTACTATTCTTACTAAGACTTTAACTAACCTATAGCGCTAAACCCTTAGCCCAGGCAATGGTCCCCTATAATAACCCTACGAGTAACCTATATATTATACGTTACCTTACTAGCACTAGCTTTACGTAGAGCCTTATACTATAATAAGTAGTAGTAGTAACTATTTTAGCCGAAGCGGCCTTTATGGAATACCCCTAAGTTACTAGTCTATCTATAGAGTATAAGGGACGCCTTTATACGCTCTATACGCGACCACCTAAGGGCGAGTTCCTGCTGGCAATACTTAAGGACTCCTAAGGTATAATAAGGTCTAGCCTTACTAAGGACCTCCGTAAATACCTAGGTACTATAATACCTACTAACGCTTAAATCGCACCGCTATACACCTTATAATAAGCTACAGCCCTTAAGGCCCCTATATAAGCCTAGCGCTAAAGTATAAATAAAAGGTAAGCGCTACTGCTGCTAAAACACAGCCTATATTAAAGAAAGGTAGAGGATGTCCTAAGGGATTAAGGAATAAGCTAACGCTTATAATAAGAGTTGCGGTATATATATAGGGTAAAACTTAATTTATTAATATCCTATATAAGCTACACTCTACCGTAACCTAGTAACTCGTAAGTAACTTATAGGCGAGGCTACGGTGCACCACTAGTAACCCCTAAGTAATTAAAAAGTACTCTTCTAGGCCTAGACCTAGTCCTTTACTCTATACCACCTTTACAGACTATTTATATATTAGGTAATAGGTCCATCTAAGATCGGGGTCCTTTAACTAGGGTTTATAACCCGCTAGTAACCTGCTAGTAATAACCTATACTAATAACTTATACTAGATAGGTCCGTCTATAACCGAGGTCCTTTAACTAGGGTCTTTAACCCGCTAGTAACCTGCTAGTAGTAACCTATACTAACGACTTATATATTATCCTATACCCGTCCGTAACTAAGGTTCTTTAACTAGGGTCTATAACCTACTAGTAACCTACTAGTAGTAACCTATATAGATAACTTATACACTATTCTATATATACGCTATATAAATAACGTGTAAGGCTAAAGTATAAATTAACGGCGGATTTAATAGGTATATAGCCTTACTATTCTAAATCTAGCTGTATATAAGTAACCTATAACCTACCCACGAAGTATACACGGCGCTACGCCAGTATAGCATAAGGCTAAAGTAGGGTTAGCGGCGGATCTAACGGGTATATAGCCTTACTATCCTAAACCTGGCTATATACAAATAACCTATAACCTACCCGCGAGGTACTAGTAACCTACCTATATAAGCGAACCTTTAGAATATATCTACTAAATTTGGGCGACAGTATTGAGCTACTAGCTCTACCTATTAAATAGACTAATTAGGATTTTCCATGCCGGGCATATAAAATCGCTATTAGCTTAAGTAAAATGCAGGGAAGTCTTAGTAAGCCAAATCTAACTAATTAAATAACTTTAACCGGCGGTTAAAGTTCCTTAATATTTTTGCGCCGCGTAAGTATACTACCTATCTCTCTATGCGTAAAATTAGGACGCTCTTTCCCTTCCAATTTTTTCCTTCTAAAGGTTTTTATAGGGTTTTATTAAGGCCTAAGCATATAAAGAATTAGGGACGACCCTTTTTAAAGGGGGGGGCATTATTAGGTAAAACCTAAGTAAATAGCTATATAGCTGCGAGGTATAGGCAACCTATAGGCGACTTGCCTGTAAGATACATGCGCTACACATACCTATAAAAACCCCTTACCTCGCACCTTAGACTTCTCCTTCTCCCTTAAGGATTTGTCTCTACCTATATAATATACCCTATTATCCTATTATTGGACTTCCTATCTACATCCTTACCTTATACTTAGCCCTATTAATAAGGGTAAGTAGCTTATTTAGGCGGCTATAGAAGGCCTTAGGGACTTAGTCTATTAGCTATTAGAACCTAAACTAATTGTCATAAAACACCCCCGTGACACCTTACACACATCCACCTGTTTCCACTGACTTAGTAATTAGAGACTAACCACGAAATAGTAATTTAACGGCAATCTAATGGCAATCTAACGGTAATCTATAGCATTCTGCTATATTCTGCTAAGTTCCACCAAATTCTGCTAAGTTCTGCCAGGACCACAACCTAAACCCTATTCTGCCTATGTACGTATTAACCAAGCAACCAAGTTAACGATATATGCCCTTTCTTCCCATTCTCCTACCTTCTTTCCTTACGCAACGTCTTAACCTCCTCATACAGTTTATATATATAGCTTAATAATATCTACCTTGCTATATATTATCGTCGCTTATACTTACTCCGTAATACTACGTTGCGTTAACTACCCACACCACCATTAACATACAGAACGAACCCGAAGCCCCTATAACGGCCGCCGGCATTATATCCGCACTCTAAAAATAATTAGCAGGGATATAGAAGTTTTTTATAGACGCCCTTAAATAAAACTAAGCTACTTTAAATTAACGACAAGCCGAATAAGAAGCACGATACCAGCAATTAATTAAGGACCTCTAAGAAGAAGTCCGCGCCCTTAAGATGCCCACGCTAGGACCTTAAGACTAAACACTATCTCTAGAGATAAACACGTGGAATGCGAGCCCCAAACCCGCAATAGCCACTTACCCTAAGCCAACCACCATACTGAAACGATCCGAATAACTACTAGACCCCCTAGTATTCACTAGTAAATAATAAGAGCTCCGATTATTTCTAAGCTAACTGGTAACGCCAACTATTACCTAACTAAAGCTAACCAACTCTATTACACCCTAAGTTAACTAGAAGAAGATATAGCTAACCTTATTAAACCGCTTTAGCTAAACTTAGTATAAAGCCTAGTTGTACTTCTTAAAGCTATATATAGTAACCCAAACCACTAAGCTACTACTTAAAGAAAGATAAACCACATAACTTAAGGAACGAAAAGTTTCCCAGTATACTTTTCTAAATTTAACCGTTATATAAAGGAAATAGGCTGGAACAACTCCGCACTAATTAACAGCCTCGTTAAATTACTAAGCCCTAAACTAAAAACTTCCCTAATAGGCGTAGACCTACCGGGAGCCCTTAATGCCTACGCAAACGTTATTAATAAACGATATAATAATATACTACGCCTAACACCGAAGCCCGCTCTATAATATAATACGGTAACCCCGCGAACGTCTACTAAGTTATTATCTCAGCCTAAGCACCTTAATACTATAGATATTAATACTAGGACCCTAGGGTACGCCCCATTAGGGTCCTCTAAATATGAACAACGCATTAAGCTAGGCCTTTACTTTAAATATAAAAGTAGCTCCTACCTTTCTAACTACTACTCCGTCCCTATACCTAAACACAAATTACAAATAGCTAATACTAGCAGCCGTTTACCGTATTAATCTTCCAGTTACCGTCCCCAATCTCTACCTAGTTCCAGCCCTATATCTAGTAAGCACTATTTATAAGGACGAAGCTACAGCCAATATCCTATAAGAACCCCACCCTAATTACCTCTAAAAGGAAGGTCCCGGAGCTAAGTCACTCTCTAGGACGGCTCTGCTATAGGATCTTATTAAACGTATTTAACGTCACGAACTCCAACTCTTAGGACCATAGCATAACTATTAACTGCCGTCTTTAGTAGAATGGTTAATAGGCTAATGCTTAAATCCTAATTAACACAGGAGCTAGCGGCATAGGATTTATTAATAAGATCTTTATATAAGATAATGGTTTTACTCTAACCCCCCTTAACCGGCATATTAACGTATTTAGATTTAATAGTAAACGCACCATCTTAGGCCGTATTACCTACATAGTATTCCTAAGACTTTAATACCTAAACTACAAAAAATTAATTAAACTTTTCGTTACTACCCTAGGTTACTTGGTAATCCTTAGATAACCCTAAATAAAGCTATATAAGGTAACTATTAATTAGGACAACCTTAAGCTTCTATTTACTGCCTCCTATTATAAGCAGAAGTGCCTTATAACTTACTACTCAGACCCAGAACTAAAATCTAAAAAATCCACCACGATCTACCAGTCTAAAATTTCCATGACTGTCCACCCTATACCCAAGGAATCCACCAGATTCCACTAACCTAGAAATTCCACTAAATTCCACCAACGATTTAAAAACTTCACTAAATTCTATAAGTCATTACTAAGTACTACACCGCCCCAAGCCAAGCAAAAGCTTAAGCTCTATATACGAAAATACTAGAAGGACTGGTATTCCACTATAAAAAGGATTTTTAAAGAACCCGAACCCGAATTTAATACTAATTCCGTACCTAATACTAAACCTAAACCTAAATAAGAAACTATAGACAATCTAAGCGAGCTCGGCACCCTAGATATCCGTATAATTGGAGCTACCCCGCTAGCGTAACTTGCTAAGAAACCTAAGTATACGATCTTCGCTATTATAATAGCCGATATTAAAAAGGCCTTAGCACTAAAGAAGCACACTAACCCTACCACAAAGGTACTAATAGAGTATTATTATCGCCTAGATGCATTCTTATAAAGGGAAGCCAATAAGCTACTAAAATACCGATTATACGACTACAAGATTATACTTAAAGAAGGAAAGCAGCCTAGATTTAGACCCTTATACGGGATATCCTAAAATAAACTCTAAGTATTATAAAAGTATTTAGACAAGAACCTAAGTAAAGGATTTATTAGAGCAAGCTCGTTGCCTATAGCCGTACTAGTGATCTTCGTTAAGAAACCTAGCGGCGGCCTACGCTTCTGTGTAGACTACCAAGCTCTTAACGCCGTTACCGTTAAAAACTAATATCTGATCCCGTTAATATAAGAGACGCTAAACCAACTAAGTAAGGCTTATTACTACACGAAGCTCGATATTATCTCTACATTTAACCGTCTCCGCATTACAAAAGGGGACAAATGGCTTACCGCATTTCGTACCCGATATAGACTATTTAAATACTTAGTAATACCCTTTGGCCTCGCAAACGCTCCGAGCTCGTTTTAATATTATATAAATAACACCCTGCGCCCCTACCTAGACATCTTCTATACTACTTATATCGACAACATCCTAATATATAGTAATAACCTGACCGAATATCGGAAATACGTTGACCTTATCCTATAAGCCCTATACGGAGCTAGTCTATAATTAGATATAGATAAATGCGAGTTCTATAAAATAAAAGTCCTATACCTTAAACTCCTTATTTCTATAAACGGTATATAAATAGACCTAAAGAAAATCAAAGTAATTATAAACTGGTAAGAACTAAAGAACGTTAAGGACGTAAGAGCCTTTATAGGATTCGCTAATTTCTATTAACGGTTTATTAATAACTTCTCCGCCCTAGCTTTACCCCTTATAGCTCTAACCTAAAAGGATAAAGTCTTTGTTTTTAACAAGGAATATAAGAAGGCCTTTACCTATTTAAAGGTTATATTTACTACTGCGCCTATACTCTAATACTTTAACCTAAACCAAATAAGTGTTATAGAAGCCAACTTATCTAACTACGTTACTAGAGGAATCCTATCTCAATATAATAAGGATAGAGTATTATACCCTATAGCATACTTCTTAAAACAACTAAGCCCAGCCGAATACAACTATAAGATCTACGATAAGGAATTATTAACTATTATTAGATATTTTAAATAATAACGACCCAAACTAGAAGGCGCTGGATTTCTAATTAAGGTCCTTAGCGACTATAAGAACCTACAATACTTCACAACCACAAAACAGCTAAGTTATTATTAGGCCCGCTAGTTAGAATATCTATCTTGTTTCCGATTCTCAATTATATACCGCCTAAGCGTTTAAGGTTAGAAGCCTAATGCCCTAACCCGACGCTTGTAAAACACGCCAGCCCTAAAAGAAGCACGCTTTTACCAAAATTAGACCCTGCTTTGCCCTAAACTATTCAACCCTCCTACTAAGGATCTTACGGTACACGTCCTTAAAATAACTAATTAATTAATTAAACAGATTATAGTTAACAAATATCCGAATAACAAGTTCATCTAAGAGACGCTTAAGCTAATGTAAGATGGCATTAGACGCTCTAAAAAGATTTCTCTAAGTAAATACGAAGCTTATAAAAACCGCTTATATTACTAGAACCGTCTAGTTGTCCCTAATTATAATAAGCTTAAGCTTAAACTCCTTAAACACGTATACAACCTACCTATCACCGGCCACCCGGGCTAAGGAAAGACCCTAGAACTACTCTAACGGGAGTATTATTAGCCGAATATGCATAATATAACACAAAGGTACATCTCTAGCTGCCACACCTGCCGATGAGCTAAGGCCTTATATAAGACGTATAACGGCCTTTTAAAGCCACTACCTATTCTAGACTAAAGATGGAAGGATATTTTAATTAACTTTATTGTTAACCTTCCTAAGAGTAGAGGCTGCACGAATATTATAGTAGTTATAGACCGACTATCTAAAATAAGACACTTGATCGCCTACCCTAATATATTAACGCCTGCCATTGCCCGACTATTCCTAGATTACGTATAGAAACTCCACAGACTCCCCGAAACAATTATCTCCAATAGAGGTAACCAGTTTATCTCAGCATTCTAAAAAGAACTAACTACTTAACTCCGCATTAAAGTACTATTATTTACTACGTATTACCTAGAAATGGATAGCCAAACGGAACGCGTAAATACTATAATAGAATAGTATATTTAGATATACACGTCGTATTTATAGGATAACTGGATTAACTAGCTCGCATTCGCCGAGTTTACTGCAAATAATTCCGTCTTAGAAACCACGAAAGTCTCCCCGTTTCTAGCCAATTACGGCTAGCACCTATAAATGGGTTTTAAACCCTTTAGTAATGTTCCTTACCCCGCTTATTACGCCTTATAAGTCGCAGAAGTAAATAAATTCGTAAAGAAGATGGAGGAACTACAATAGTTCCTTACTAATGAGATAATATAGGCTTAATCTATCTATAAAGCCGCAGCGAATAAGAAACAAACCTAGGGGTAGTAAAGAAGAAGCTGCACAAGAACATTTAAGACTAGTAGAAAATCTACAAGAATCCCTAGAATGGGACCTAGTAGATATATACTATACAGACGGCTCTAAAGATAGTAAATCAAGTGCAGCGGCCGTATGTAAAATAGGGGAG
>Ga0307515_10013399_pt1 | contig 15330 bp, 7 predicted proteins | sample 17_EM_MG_FD_194513 | JGI IMG/M metagenome (GOLD analysis project Ga0307515, IMG submission 194513) | Populus trichocarpa ectomycorrhiza microbial communities from riparian zone in the Pacific Northwest, United States - 17_EM | ecosystem: Host-associated > Plants > Roots > Unclassified | place... | reverse complement strand
TTGATTGTATCCTATCGAAGAGGACCACCAGGCCATATATGGTCATAAAAGTGCGAATGCGGACGTATTCATCCATGTATAGATCCGACTGAATGCCATCAGCCCAACTGCAATCTCCCAGCCCCCCATACGAGTTATTATCTCTGACCATACGAAGGCTGAGATCTATTTATGTAACACTTGGATTGTGAGTCTCTGCCTCTATTTTGATGACTGGTATGTGAATGAAGGTTTATATTGTTGAACTGTGTCCGTTGTGCTGATTCTCTCTATTGACCTAAACTCACTGACTGTATCTCGAAGTCTAATTGACATGTACACAAGAACTAAATTGCATGCGGCTCCGCTGTGCTCAACCCTAAACCAACCCACGTGATGACCGCACTCAAATCAGTCCCACATGTATGAACATGGAGGCTTGTGTGACAATATGCATATGGCTTGTATTAGGATTAGGGTGATGCGTCTCATGCGAGACAATTGCTAATTACGCATATGGGAGTCTGTACATATACGGGTCTTAAGCTCTCAAGAGATAAATCAAGTCAATCACCTAAAGTAACAACTTAACCCCCCAGAGAGACGTCAGGTATTTCATCCAGGGTTTGTAATATCTAGGGCAAATAGTTCGAGATTTCTGTGCTAGATAAGTAATAGTCCAGGATAGGAGGAGCCACCGGATAGACGGACAATTGCCATCGCTGTGGGGCAGTCAGACTCAGCCTTGTGGAATTTAGACTGTAGACTCTTCCACTGTGCCTCACTCAACAACGCTTTCTACAACCCTCCCCATATTTTCTACCTCTCAGCCGGCCAGCCTTATCATTTGACTCTCAACCCGCGTCGCCGGTTTCTTCTTGACATTAGTCTCTTCACCCCTCTGGCTATCTGAAGCATCTGCTCTTTCAACATTTCAGTTTTTATTACCGTTGTGTATTTAGAATCCCTGTTGTTTCAAAGATCGTGGCAACTTCACTAAGAACTGACGCAATTCTGTCACTGTTAATGCCATACCTATTTAAACACTGACCCCCATGAGTCCTCTTAACATGCATTACTTTCTATTCTGCACACTGAGTTTCCTCACCCTACAATGCCTTCTACTTCCGCCTCTCATCCTCGACCACTTTTAGTACCAACGCTTCCCATTGCAATTATTTCAATTAGAACCAGAACTCCCATCGCCGCCTGCACTGTGATCACTTTGAGCAGTTTAATTGAAGCTTTTCAGTCTCCTGAAAATGTTGAACAGTATCTTCATCAGCTGAGGCTGCGGTATTTCTCAGAATCTTCGGTTGGGCGGATTGTTGAAAATTTAGAATTCGTAGTCCCTCGGACCTCCAGGCAAAACTAAAATACGTAAGAAATCAGTGTCAGGAGTAGGTGAGGAATACAAAGGAGAAGGGATATTATAGGCATACGAAGGAGAAAGAGAGAGAGATAGGCTAGATTTGTATCACCGCCACGATTAGATGCATGCTTACGATAGACATGCGTTGCTCGAGGGCATAGTTATCTCTCGGATCTGTTCAGCAGGACAGGTTCCATCTCATGCGAGGTGGCAAGGTTAGGGTTTAGACCAATTCCAGCGTTTTATTGGTTAGAAACATACCGCCGAGTCAGAAACTGTGAACATCAGCGAATGCGTCATCTGCGGATAGAATACCTTTTCCAGTGTGTCTCTAGACTGACTAGGTAGCATTAATAGTCCACCGAAACATCATCTGGCTTGATATTACTAATGCTGGTTTAGAGTCGTATGAACGTAGCCAGCGCTGGTACTCCAAAGGGATCCGAAGAGTCAGATGATTTTTCTCGTGCCCAGACTAAGGTTGATGTGCGGCGCACCTGATGAGCCGTAGACTCGGAAGCTGGGAAGCGAGGTACGAGCTAGCATGCGGCTGGGCACGAGACAAATAGGTACTATTAATACAGAAAGAAAATCACACTGGACCCACACGGGGCTAGGTACATATACGGCCACCTCCCCCGAGGGCGCGTCTATCCAGCTAGCGCAAATCAAGGCAGGTATTGTTGCTCCCATGTGTGTAACCCATATCAGATCTTGGATTTGTAGATAGACTATGCAATTATGGCCTAGAATGCCACTAAAGTGTAGAATTCCACTAGTAAAAGGTCGAACACCACTAGCTAAGGAGTGTAACTCTTGCTGTCGGAAGTGCCGGTATACTGGAGGAAGCTTAGGAATAATCCGCAGCATTTTACATATTACTGAGGCGTGAGCTTTCACCACTGGCGGAGCCTACTATTTAGAGGCGGCTCACATCCGCACTATCCAACTCTCTATCCCACCAATATTTTTTACCGTGATAAACCGTGTGTAAATTTTTCACTGTTTATTCAAAGTGCATGAGAATCTTGTGGCAAAGTACAAAACTTGTGCTGGCCAATGTTGTTGTTTAATCATACTGTATTGACTCTAATTAGAGTATGACAGGACCCTGATATCCCCTCCGCCTCCGGGCGAGCCGGCTAGATGGCAGAGCTCCCCTCCCGCTACCCTTCGTACCCGCTGACAAATGAAAGATAAGAGAAAGACAGAAAGCAAGACGAAAAGAAAGAAAGAAAGAAAGAAAGAAGGAATGGTATAACCCCGCTGCCTCCAATGCCGCCCCTGAGCCCCAAGCCCTGAGCCCGTTCCATCCCGCTACTTCAACTGGGCGGAAACTTCCCGACCTCAGTGGCCGCCAGGAAGTCCATCACCGCTTGGTCGCACTCTTCTATGGAAAAAAGCTCAGAGATTTGCACGTGCCGGCATCTGCCCGCTCTCCAGCCCGTTGCCTTTCTCACCGCCTTCCAAAGTTCTCTCTGGTGGACTCTCCACTAGCTGCAGTGGCGGAAGAGGTGCTCCCGCGTCTGGGATACTGTCCCTCCACACCACCAGCATTTGTCGTCATCTCGGTGGCCGAACTGTTTTAGGTAGACCCCCGTGGGCGAATGCCCGGACTTTAGTCGGTAGAACCTGGCGGCCAGCGGCTTTACGCTTGTCATCGCGCTAGGTCTCTTGGTCCCCGCCTTGCCCTTGAGTCTGTAGCTGAAGTGCTTGCTGCACTTGTCGGCCTCCCACTCCGCCTTAGCTGCAGATGTTCCCTTGGAGATTCATCTAGCCCTATTCGAGGCCAAGGTGAATGGCCGCTCTATCACTGCGCTTCCGCTTGCGTCTCGGGCCAAGTTCGCCTGACTGTCTGCTGCTTTGTTTCCGGGGATGCCGGAGTGCCCCGGGACCCAGTGGATCTCGTTTGCGATGCTGTAGCCGAGGAGGCTCCGCGCCCTTCGGTTGATCCGCCTCGCTAGTCGCTGCCCTGGGCACGGCTCCAGGAGTGCCGCTCGTCGGATTGCGGCCTGCCAGTCGCTGATGACTGCCACCGTCCTCACTCCATGCCTCTGCAATGTTTCTCTCTTCTCGATCGCCACGTCAAGCGCGAGTCCGATCGCCCACAGCTCGGTGTCGAAGACCTCGATGCGTCCGGTGCGCAGAAAGCTGCGGCGAGACCTCCATTCATTTCCGTGTTTACACACTGCTGCGGCTCCCACTCGGCCATCATCTGAGCACGATTCATCTGTCCACCACATCCAGACCCCTGCTCCGACTTTGGCTTCTTTCTCTCTTGCCCAGCGCTGCGCGGCGCTTTTGGCTGCAGTGGTGTCGTCCAGTATGGTGGTCCTGACCACTGGCTCTTCGCCCGGGGCCGGCCAGTTCATGCCTTCGGTTGTCCGGCCATGCTCATGCTCTTTGTGCTGGCCAATCTTGATATGAGAAGGCGGTGTATATGTTACAAGCGCCGGCTGTGAGACACAAGTATGATTGCACAGGCGAATGCACAAAAGCGAGCACAAACACAGTCAAGCGAGAAAGTGATTTATATATATACCGACGAGTAACTCGCATTTGCAGATAGGATCGAGTAGGTGGCCAAACTCCACCGTGTGACCCCTGGCACTAGTTCTTTGCTGGCGGTGGAATTGAGGTATTGTGTCACCTTGTACGTAGAGTAGTTTGTGAAGTGAAGTCAACCATCCCGTCCATCTGACCTAGGCGGCCACAGTACCGTTTTTTATCTAAGACGGGGACAATTAGAGATGCCTCAAGACCGTCCCCGGCGGGAGGTTAGTGCATCATCACCGTGGATGTTGTAGAACAGCTTTCGATTGCGGTCATCACATGGCGTTGGGTTAGGGTTGAGCGGCGGAGCCGCAGTCACTCTACATCTTGTGTACGTGTCAAATAGATGAATAGACAAGTCAATATACGCATCACAAATTTGGCAGCTGCACCATAAGTCGACGTACGCTTCCCTCTGCGCCAGGATTGGTCCAAAAGATGTTGGTCAATCATTCCAGCTTGGTCCTGAATTAGACTCACTACCAGCATTTACTGTCTCATCACATTACATCATCGTCACTGTGTTTGGTTTCACCATTGCAACTGCTAGCGATCGAAATTGCTCTATGTATTATTCTCAGTAGAAGAGTTTCCCGGTCATCTTCACCTGAATATAACCCCGAGAATTTGTCACGTCTGCACTCTGGGACTCCAGTAAGAGGATCAGTCCATACGGTGTTTATGTTATGCTACAAGTTTTGCATTATGGACAAACGATGAAAATATTAAATTTATGATACGCGCTTCATCGCGGTAAAAAGTCTTGGGTAGATAGTGAGTGGGATAGTCTGGAGGTGAGTCGATTTGAAAGAGTACAGTGAATCCGATAACTGATGACTACACCGCAAGGTGTACGGGAACGTTGCAGTGAGCCACCTTGACCTATTCATTTGTAGCTGCCATTATTGTTAAGCAAGCAACCCGTGGTAACCACTGCAAGAAAAGTAATGCACGAACATCAGCAAGGTTTGTGGCGAAACGCAGTGTCGAGGTTCGATAAGACGGATCAACTACGCGATGTAGGGGATGCTGAGACAATAAAAATTCAAATTCCACCGACACAGAGGGGAGGGTTGCTACGTGGGATCAAGGGCCAAGGACTGAGGAGTAGTTAGGTGAATGATTCCAGACCGACGAGAAAATTAGCGGGAAGATTGTGTGTGGGGGCGAAAATGAGGGATGTTTCCGGATGAAGCGTGTGGGAGAGTGTTACGCGAACATACTTGTCATTTGCAACTTATCGCAGCTTCGAATAAACTTTGGTTTGCCCCAGCCAAGTCCGATATGTTGCCCAAACACAGGCAAGAAAATGTCCGAATGTAGATGCATACATAAACAACAAATAAAACGCCTTTCCGTTCCGTTCCGGCCATAGCGGAATTAAACGAAGCTCGTCTACGGAGAAGGCGGAAGTCCCATGTCATCTTGTGCCTGCTCGCCGGCGCCCAAAAACTTAATGAACTGGACCGTGGATTGGTGCCCGGTTTTAGCTGCTTGGTGCACCGCTGATTCTCCGTTACTATTACTCTCTATGTCGGCACTACGGTGTTCGAGCTTGATGTGAGAGACGCCGGTATTGTTCCAGGAAATGTACAAAACAGACCCGCCTGCCTTCGAAATGTGGTACAGCACCGACCGCAGCATGGTTTTGTTACTTCGATGGAGTTCTCCATCCCTAGAGCCGTAAAAGAAGTCCACTATAATGTCCGATTGGCTTGTGAAGACTTATGACAATTTATCTCTGAAAAAAGCGTAATAGCATACTTTTACCGCTATTACCTTTCCTTCTATGAACAACATCCTTGAGTGATCGGAAGAAATCCAAGCAATGTACTCGTCATTCTATAAGAACTAATCAAGTGTCACTTCATAGTACATAGAATATTTTGAAACCGTGCGATGCCGAAGCGTAGGCTCTGAGGCGGCTGTAAGCGGGGGTCAGCTTAGAAAGCAAGCCCTTTTGGTCACTGCGGGTAATATAACCTTGTCTTTCTTTGTCATATTTAATGTGAACCTCTGATTGCGACTCTCCTAGTTCAAGGTCGTCGTTTGTTGGTGGATTTATTATCACCGTTCGGTGATGGCAGCGGATCGGTATTGAACCAATTCGAACCGGCGGTTCGCGGTGCGGTCCGGTACAGTTCAGGCTGGTGAACCGCACCGCTTGGAACGGTGCAATCCATCTAACCCTGGGCGGGGACGGACGGAAAGAGCGGCCGGGGACATCATCTTCCATTCCCGGTCGTCCCCAGTCGTCCCCGGCAGATATCCAGGGATAATGAAATTCACTAATAGTAAACGGGTTGAATTATACCAAACCACAATTTACGCACACTATGTACAGTAAACTCTACCCATTACCGTTGGTTGACTCATCTCTAGGCGTATAGAACACCTAAATACTTGAAATCGGCCGAGGACAGGAAGTCGGCTGGGAACGGTGTTTGGGCCGTCCCCTTCCGTCCGACGACGGTTATCACTGGCTGATTCGGATCTAGTTCGAACTGGTTCATGGTAGGTGGTTATTGGTCAGGCGAGGGCTTGTGGATAGGGTAAGATCAACCCATTCTAGCTGGAGGAGGATGGTAGAATTCGTTCCTAAACACCACTCATTCCGGTTATGTCAGCTCAAGTAGAGAGACGATTCTCCAGTTGTAAATTGTTGATATCAGATCATCGAAACGGTATGTAGATCGAAAGTCTTGAAGCCATCGAAAGTTTAAAGTCATGGGAGAGCTTCACCTCACCTTGCGAGAGGTAGTTATTTTGAATCCAGACAACATGAGGGATCTTAGCCTGTCGGGGGTGGTGGGATTTGTGTATGCAGCTTCATATTAACAAAATTGATATGGATCTCATATCGAACTATCTGGGAACCGGTTCGAACCAGCCCCTTTAGCCTCCCGAACCGGCAGTTCAGGTTCGAACCGTTTCCACCCTCTGTACCGCACCGGGCAAACCAGTTCACTGCCCGAACCCTGGCTAGTTCGAACCGTTGCCATCACTGCCACCATTTTGATCTCTGGAGAATGGCGTTGCTGAGTCCTCACACACCCAGGTAACGATTTCCAGGTATCCATAGACGGAGCTTTGAGATCGAAGACGAAGGTCAGATGCAGGCTTCGTTTACGATACTGCAATTCAGCTTTAGGTCATTGCTCAACGCAATCGAGTGGGATACATGTCCAAATGTCGAAAGCTGTATCGAGTGCGCATTCAAAGCAATCCAGAGATTCCCCAAAGTCGCAAGGTTAATCAACGAATTCAGATTGTGTACAAGCGGGCCACTGAGCATCTTTGTGAGCTTATTGTCGCATATATATATAGACCTGAGGCGAGTCGGCCCAGTGTTCTCAACCATCCCGTCCCGCATGATCCCGGACGGACGAGACAGATAAATATACTGAGTTGACCGTAAGCGAGGCTGATGGAAAGGCATATGGAACAGTTCTCTCTGGTGCATAGCTTGAGTCTTTCTCCTTCTATCTTCTTTGTATGTAAGTCTATTCACATGGTTCTCCCCATACCGCAACATTTACTATCAGTCCGGAATGAGAGCAAAGGATTCAGAAACGCCGTAAGGTTTGCTTGTGGTATTGCTAGACTAGACTGAGCTAAGCCCTACCTCGGAAGTATAGTGGTACTGTAACAGTTTTGGGTTCGTGTAGCTGAAGACAGTGTAGCATGCAGCTTGTTCAAATATCGCGTGGAGCACCTGAAACCGATGTCCGCAAGTCGAGTTTCTATTCTGTATAGTCATATTTTGGACAATCCAAAAGAACTTTGCATCTTTGTTGTTTTTTGTTTAAATCAGTGTTCTCAACCGTCCCGTCCGACGGCCGGGAACTGTGGTGCCATCCGAAATATCTCCAGGACGGATGGCACGGTGCCAAGGCCATCCGTGCCATCCTTACTCAACGAGGACGGCATGACCGCCAGGGACTGCCGGGGACGGTGAAAACACTGTCTTAGGCCGACATCCTCTGTCCCCGGCCGACATTCAGTGTCTTCGGCGGACATCAAGCATATAAGTGTTCTATGAGACTAGAGATGAGTAAGCCAATGGCAATGGATAGAGTTTGAAGAGCATATTATGGGTAAATCTGAAGTTTGATACGATTCATCTGGTTTTACTACTTGTGAATTTCATTATCAATGGGTACATGCCACGGACTACCGGGAACTACCGGAGACAGCAACATGACGCCCCCGACCGTGCGGTCCATCCGTTTGTGTCCCGCCTCAAAAAAACGGCGCCTTGCCGTCCATCCCCGTCTTCAGTGATCCCGGACGGACGGGACAGTTGATTTTACTGTTTGTTTTAGTCATACAGCATTCCCTCTATTCAGACTATGGCAGTGCCCACTTCCCCCCCTTTTGATGACCGGTTAGGTGGAGGAACTCCTTTCCTTCTACCTTTCTTCCCGTTTAGCAAACGAAAACAAAAAACGAATGGTAGCACCCTCAAAGAAAGGCAGAGTAAGAGAAAGACTAAATACACTCTGCTTGGCAGTGTGGAAACGTTCTGACCTTCGTGGCTGCTTGGAACTCTATCACTACTATTGAGAGTAACAGAGAAAGAAAGAAGAAGCTGTATTGTCTATCGATCCAAAGAGAGAGATATTCTCCCAGTGGGTCTCAGAGTTTTAAGTGCACGATGCGTTCGTCTCTTATTGAATACTAAATTTGTCTCGCATTGAGATTAGTTCGCAGGCAGCATACTTTTTGGCACATATGTAAGCGTATAAACCGGATTCAACAATGCGGAACCCTCGAAATAGATGTATGTGTTAACTTTTGTGACGCGAACCGCTGACTGAGTCGGCCCTGGTGTGTAGGATAATCTCCCGAGACTCCCTGTTCCTGTCTGGTTCAACATCCAGCCTGGGGCCACTCGCCGTCCCCCGTGGTGATAGTGCAGACACACATCTCGAACTGCTGAAAAGGACTTCGGATATCATGTTGCATTGAATCCCAGGAATGCTGGAGGTATTCATACTGCTTAGACTAACATGACCGCCTTTGCAAATATTTCGACCTAAAATGAACTGAATGGTACCCACTACCATGGAAACCAGGAACGAGGGTAGTAGTTGTATGTGGAAAACGGAAAACCTGGGGTGGGAGTATGTATGTCATAGCCACGGGGGTGCCGCTGTCCAAATGTTGAACGCAATGAAGTTCACAAATGTTACTCTAATCACGACGAATTCTATAAATGAATATGCGTATTTTTACATGTTGAAACGGTTTCGTAGAGTACGTCATCCATCAGCTGCCCTTGGATTAGGATTTGTTGTGATTTGAATTCTTTATAGCTATATGTCGGACTTAGACAGTCAATCGTCTCAATAGGTTCGTCACAACTTTATACCCCCAGTCCGCCGATTTGTGATACCTCCGATATGCGTCGAGCGGTTGTAGAGGGAAGGTAATTCGTTCGGTTTCTAAAGCAACTCGATGTATAATATATATATCACAAATTTGAGGCTCGGGAGGTGTAGGCTTACTCGGATGAATGTTACGCGAGTGCCAAGACCCGAATAATTTTTATTTTACTTATCGCAACATCACGCCCTGTTCATGCCACGACCTGGAGCTACAATATGTGGCAGGGGGTTGACTAAACTCGACTTCATTACAAATGATTGTCTACAACTCGCGAACTACATTTTCTTTGAGGTTTCCGAATGATTTGAGAAACTGCAGGATTTTAGCTTGGCATTGGTGTAACGTACAATTTCGAGTACTAGTTCTTAAAAGGCGAGAGAATATTGCAAACGGATTGATTGATGGAGGAAAATCTTGTCTCGCGTATAGCCGAATGCTAGCTTATCGCTTTTTTTGGTGGATGAGTTGAGCATAAGTTGCAGGGACTAGGGTGCGGCTCAAAAGGTGTGGATATGAAAAGATAAAAAGCAACTAGTCCGACTCATGGCATTAACCTTTGGCATGACAAGTATTGGCCCTTCCACTAGCACGACATCCAAGAAGACCGCATACTCTTCACTTCTCCCGTGAATTCCCTACCATCCATGTTCCGACCCTCGCTCCCTAGTCCCACTTACCCGCGTTTTCCCGCTGCGCATTACACAATTGCACTAACCCCCATCCCTGCCCAACCCCTGTATCCGCTCCCGAAGTGATCGACACCACATTACCGCTGTCAAAACCTTGTTTCGATGCACGTTCTGACACCAAAAAGTAAGTATGGAGCGTGCAGCTCCGTCACACGTCCTCGACCGTTGCAACGCCACTGGTATCCACACTAAACCCTTTGCGACTAGTCACATCCATGAAGCTAGCTGTCGCATCCATCTAAGCAGCACAAATCAGTAGTTGCTTGACGCCTGACTGTCTTGGATTTAGAGATTGACACACTGGGGTCGAACACACTCTGGATGGAAGACTGGGCGCCACAGGCTGATTGAGTGCATTCAGCAGATTATCTTTCGTTATAGGAGCCTGTTAATCGGGCCGAAACAGGTTGAGTTGGAAATGGTGAGAAGAGATGATTCATTGTGTAAATTCTCCGCATATTTCTCTACTGTAGGCGCCTGCTGGTGTTGAAGTGATGATTAGCTGATATATCTATCAAGGCTACTAATTCCAAGTCCACATGGTAGTCCCTGTACACTTACATACACGCTCACCGATATATAAGAACTTCGTATGGCTAGATACCTTAAGCTCGTATACGTACTATATACCCATCAGCCTGAAGCCTTGCAAAGGCTAACGAGCTGTTGATGCAACACCACCGATATAGCAACTTCCAAGTGCCTCATCATAATGCGTTGCCAATTGTATTAAGGACTAGAAGCTCTTTTGTATATTAGAGCAGTGCAAGTTACGGCCAAAGTGGACCGACCTCTCAAAACCTCTTGTACTATAGTCAAATTTATTGCTTTAGGTGTAACCGGCCGTGATGTAAGCTCAACAGCAGGGACAGCGATGGAGGGACATCATCAGGAAGTGGTGATGGTGGCGTGAAACGAGATGGTAGCGGACTGCGGGAGTGTCGGTAAGGATAGTGATGACGGGCGACGACGTGAATTGTCGCGGTGATAGTCAGCAGGGGCAGTAGTATAGCATCAGGAACGGTGATAACTCCTGTTTACATCAGAAGTGATGATGGAGGGTTGAAGGAACGAACCAACGTAAGTAACGGTGGTATATCTGTAGCATTGTCGACTGTGGGCTAGTGTTGCAGCATACTAAACATCAAAGACCTGGATGGTACAATTGAGAACCTCTTCTTGGTTGATATGTAAACAAGTATATGCCTTGAGGATGGAATGGGATTAATCGCTGATTGGAGTTCGGTTGAAATCAAGAACAGTCCTTAGGTACTGAAAACTGATGGTGCTTCAAGGTACGTAGCTGGCCATGCCTCCCAGTCTGTACTGGACTAGAGGAGAGGTTGCCCACTCAGTATCTCACTTAGTGTAATGCTCTGATTGTCACGTTCCAATGTCTGAGTCCCTTCTTGTAGCGACGATTGAAGCTGTCCCTAATGATAACTGGCAAAAGTCGAATTTACTACGTTAGAATATTATTGGAAGCCGGAGGTTGTAGGTGCACATCATGCGGGAACGGAGATAGATCCTTGTGGTCAGTTCCTCGGTCATACATTGGATATATTTGGCTTGACTGAAGATAGAGAGCTTTATGGAGAGAGAATCGTCAGTGGTTGTTCTCTCATGTCACAGCTCGGCTAGCTGCTTGGTGTGTAGTTAATGAGCTGTTCTCAGTTAATGAAAAGCTATGTAAAATGGTCTCAGTAAGCCTCACACCCGTTAGTTAAACAACCCAGCACAATCAATGCTGTAAAAATCGTCTAATATTAGAACATACAATGACGGATCTCTTCCGATGCTGCTCTTGCACTGCACTCTCCCATCACACCACCGAACCCTAACCCAATAATTCCCACTTACGGTACAAACAAGTACATATCGAATAACTAGTTATTTTGTATTATATTAATGTGTGTGGATAATCTCGGTGGGTTTATACAGATTGTCGAATCCCAGACGAACAAATCTAAATGGGAGCGTTTGGTTGAATAAGGGCCTATCCCGACTTTGGGGAACGGCATATAATGTTCTGGGAGGGGGCGTATATGAATGACTAGCATCGGTGGCGGCTTTGCCGCCCCCAGGATTCGAAATGTTGAGAATGGTGGACTTGTTACGATATCAGGCAGATCACCTACATCGGCAAAAGTGCAAATCGACTATAGGCGGCACTATGCGCACACCCGCACACGCGCAGTTCATAGCAAGCTTCCCGTGGACCCCTGTGCGAAGCGCTGCCTATAGTCATCTATAGTCGATTCCCAGAGATTTACGCGTGGGCCTATGGACCTATATATGAGTTGCGGCCGGAGATGGACCTTAACCAGTTGTTACTGCCTGGAGTCTTCGTTGCTATACCGGTAACACTATCGCTGCGAGCCCACTATATAGCCCGCTGGCACTTGAGAGCCTGCTTGAAAGCCTGCGTAATAGCCTGGTTGGGAGCCTGGTTGAGAGAGCTGCTGTGGTGAAACGACGGAGCTAGAATGCTGAGAGCCCATCATCAACACTCCGCCGCCCCTCTCGCGGCATCCAAAGGGAATTCGTGAGAAAGAGCGGTTCTGGCTCGAGGAGCATAGGAAGAGGGTGAGAGGATGTGATACTACCCGGCCGTGAGGAACCACACAAATTGGGTGGATCTATGAAAACTCGGCAAGAGTGGGTGGGAACCAAGAGCTGGAAAAGAAAGAGTGTGTATTTTCGTTATATGATAAGATGATATGTCTATCTACTCCGGGGTGTCTCAAATATATACTCCCTGTAGCCCAGTCCACTTCCGTTATCCTGTATCTCCGTGTGCTTCCCTTTTGCTCAGTCCGTCCCCATTTTCCCTGTATCTCCGTACGCCCCGCGCCGGCTTCCCCCTGTCAAACTGAGTGGCAGTGGTGGTGAGAAACAGATTTTCCTGCCACACCGCGCTTGACAAAGCCACGCTTTGGGAGTAGAGTTCTCCACGGGAAGCTTTTCACCTCCTGAAAACTCTGAGTTTGTGGAACCGTTGGCCAATAGAAGGCTTTAAGTCTGTTAAAGCTTTGACATTGACCTTGACGTAGCTAATCAACCTACTTGACTAAGTTCGTTCAGTACCATCACCATCACCATCACCATCACCATTACCATCACCATCTTGACCATCACCATCATAACTATCACCATCATGACCATCTGCCCCGGACCGAATGCGCACACATACGCCCAAAATCGATGGGAAACGGGCTGCAGACTCCGCTAAGAAAACTGAGTCGGAGATCTGCTCTCCCCGATATCCAATTGTCTACCTTTCCTGCAGAATTCTAGGCTGCAATTGTCAACACCATGATCTTGAGGCATCATGAGATCTTGTCATGGTGGCCGCACTAAAGATAAGGTTCGGACTATGATATCAGCCGACATCATGATTTCGGCCAATATACGCTGCCTGCCACACGCCACATGCCACATGCCACAGGCTACACGCCGCCCGCTGCCTGCCAATCACTGCCCGCCATAAACCACAGCTTCACGCTTCCCGGTGCCTGCAACTCAGCAAGTCTCTGGATCGGGCATGCAGGAGCATACATGGGAGCATTAGACAAGTGAGATTGGGACTGTCTTGCCTCTTGAGAGTGTACTTGGGAGCGCAGAGCCAAGTTGGCTGGGAGTGTGTCATCGAGGGCAATTAGGAGTGTACTTGAGAGCGTGCTCGGGAGTGTGCTTGAGAGCGCCGTGAGATCTTACTTGGGAGCGTACAGTCAAGCAGGTTGGGAGAGTGCCATCGAGTGGAATTGGGCGTGTCTTTGAGAGAATGCCCGGAAGTGTACTTGAGAACGTACTCGGAGGTGTACTTGAGAGCATCTTGAGAGCTTACTTCAGAGAGTAAGTCAAGGAGGCTGGGAGTGTGCCATCGAGAGCAATTGGGAGCATACAGTCAAGCAGGCTGTAAGTGTGCCATCGAGTGCAATTGGGCGCTTCCTTGAGAGCATGCCCAGAAGTGTACTTGAGAATGTACTCAGAGGTGTACTTGAGAGCATCTTGAGAGCTTACTTGAGATCATAAGTCAAGCTGGCTAGGAGTGTGCCATAGAGAGCAATTGGGAGTGAACAGTCAAGCAGGCTGGAAGTGTGCAATGGAGTGCAATCCGGACTGTATGTCAGAGCGTACTTGGTAGCGTGCAATGAAGTGTACAGTGTTCTCAACCGTCCCGTCCGACGGCCGGGGACGGCATGCCGTCCGAAATCTTGCCAGGACGGACGGGACGCCTCCAGAACCGTCCGTCCCGTCCGAGCATAAGAATAACGGCTGGACGGCCGGTGTCTGCCGGGGACGGTCAAAGTACCGTCCCCGGCCGTCATCCACAGTCCCCGGCTGTCATCGGGCGGTTACCGTTATACTTAGAGGAAACCAAATTGAGTATTGAGAGTGCGCGTTAAAAGATATAAATAGATGTATCTATACAGAGTTCCTATAAAATTGTACAGATGGAGCAGATGCTAAAGGATCTTGCTTCAAGGTTAGGATAATTGTAATGAGTTTATATAATTATTATGTATATTGAGAAATATCCATGGATGTCGATAGATGACGACCAGGGACGGCCCCGCTCCGTCCCCGACCGTCCTATCCATCCGTCGCCGTCCTGCCTCAAAAAGACGGCACTGTTTCCGTCTTACCCTTGGACGGACGGCGTTTGGCTGTCTTGTCTTGTCCTTTGTTATTTCGGACGGACGGGACGGTTGAGAACACTGGAAGTGTATCTGGCAGCTTGCATTCAAGTTAGTTGTATGCAGCGTGATGTATAGTATCCAGCGCACAAAATCGCATGCGTATCATAGTAATCTAGTCAATGCATAGGTCTATAGGACCTTATAGTGCCACGCGTCAAATATGCTATGAATTACCATCCCAAAAACAGCTTCTCTATGAGTTACACGTCGCGTAAGGTTATTTTTCCCGGTGTAGACTTCTGCTGTGTGTCCACCACTGTGTATTCGGATTTAGTCCTGCTGTTTATCTGCCGCTGTGTATCTGCTGCTGGGTATCCACCGTTGTGTACCCACCACTGTGTATCTGCCACTGTATCTACTGTATTGCATATCCACTACTGTATCTGCTGCTGTTAATCTACCACTGTGCATCCGCTGCTGCGTATCTGCCACCGTGTATCCGCCCCTGTGTGTATCGTGCTGTGTATCTTGAACTACTTCTGTATATCCGCTGTTGTGAATATGTATCCTGACCTGGTACTGTATATCCGGCTGTATATCTATCATCAGTGTTCGCAACCGTCCCGTCCGTCCGGGATTGGTCAGGACGGGGACGGACGGCAAGAATCCGTCCGTCCGAGAGCAGGACGGAGACGGCGCCGTC